>JGI20214J51088_10001094_pt1 | contig 18415 bp, 16 predicted proteins | sample WetSurMetagenome_FD_51088 | JGI IMG/M metagenome (IMG submission 51088) | reverse complement strand
ATTCTCTGCAAAGAATTGCTTGAGTTAATCGGTTCGAAAATAAAAATTGAAAGCAAAATTTCGGAGGGAAGTAAATTTTCATTTACACTACCACTTTATTCCTGAGTTAACGTAATTATTTTTTGTCTATAATATTGTATTGAAACAAGTTATTTTAAGTAACGTATTAATAAAATAAAAATAATTTATTTTGATTAGAAAAATATTTTTAATTATAATACTGCTTTTTTTATCAAATTATTGTTTTCCACAGGAAAATCTTACTTTGAAAAAAGCAGTTCAGATTGCTCTGGATAATAACAAAGACCTTGTTACTATTAAAAACAGCATAGCAATTCAAAAGCTCAATCTGAAACTATCTAAAGGAAGCCTGATTCCGAATTTATCTTTTTCTACAGGTTGGAACAAAACAAATTCTGTTTCAACAGGCGGAGTTATTTATCAAAACGGATTCCCGATTTCTGTTCCTGACGAGAATAATACAAGAGATAATTGGAGCATGGGATTGAATTCACAAGTAACTCTTTTTAATGGTTTTGCAAATTATAAGAATATAGAGTTAAATAATCAAAACATTGAATTACTGAATTTTCAATATGAGAAATTAAGAAAAGATATAATAATCAATGTGACTCAGAAATATTTCGATTTAATAAAGAAATCATATATCGTCCGCACTTATGAGGATAATTTAAAGAACTCCCGGGACCAGTTAAACAGGATACAGGAATATGTTAATGTCGGGAAAAAAACGGTTTCGGAAATTTATAAACAGGATGTCCAGGTTGCACAGGATGAGCTGAACTTAGAAAGAGCATCAAATGATTTGGGAAAAGCAAAGGTTGATTTGCTGTATGCTATGAATTATGACGTTGATATTATTATTGAAATTGATTTAAATGAAATTCCTTCTACTTATACACTTGTTGAGTTGAAGAACAGAATGGATAAATATGGAAATGTTGCAGGATTAACCTCACAGGCAATCGGTAACAGGTATGATTACAAAAGTTATATGCAGGATATAAAAGTAAACGAAATAAAATTATCAATAGCAAATAAAAATCTTTATTGGCCCTCACTATCTGCATTTGGGAATTATAATATTAGTGGAAACCAATTTAATGATATATCTAATAACAGGGTATTTACATTTGGATTATCACTTAATTACACAATCCTGCAGGGATTCAGCTATGATGTAAGTCAGCAGATAGCTGAGGTTAATCTTAAACAGAAAAGGCAGGATTTGACCAAACTGGAGCTGCAAATACGCTCAGATATAAAGAAAGCAGTCCTCGATTTACAAACAGCATATAAACAAACAGAAATACTCGATAGAAATATCACAGCAGCAGAGCAAGATGTTAAATTATCGGAAGAGAATTACAGAATCGGATATGGAACATTGCTTGATTTACAAACCGCAAATACAAAATTGAACGGTCTGAAAATAGATAAAGTTAATTCAGTATATAATTTTTTAATGGCTGAAAAACAAATTGATTATCTGACCGGAATAATAAATTATTAAAAAAATACATATGCCAGAAGAAAAAAACATAACACCAGTGAAAAGCAATTCTATGAAATTGAGAAAAAGAAAAAAGAACAAAAAAGTTATCTGGATTGGAGTGATTGTTGTATTATTATTGATAATTATCGCAGTCGTCATATCAAGTAAGAAGGAAAAAATGATAGAAGTGCAGACTGAAAAAATTTCAAAAAGAGATATAACGCAAATCGTAACCGCAACAGGTAAAGTCCAGTCTGAAACGAAAGTTAACATAAGTGCTGAGGTAAGCGGTGAAATTGTATCTTTACCTTTCAAGGAAGGTGATGAAGTGAAAAAAGGTGATTTATTGGTAAAAATAAAACCGGATGCATATTTTCCGCAATTGAAACAACAATACGCAGCGATAAAAGTTCAGGAAAGTAATATTAAAACACAGGAAGTGAATTTGAAAAAATTCGAGCTTGAATTAAACAGGATAAAAGAATTAAACAGCAAAGGTCTTGCTTCTTCAAGTGATCTGGATAATGCTCAGGCTAATGTTGATGCTACATACGCACAGATGAACACAATAAGAGCACAAATAAATCAGCAAAAAGCATCTTTATCTTCTGTCCAATATGATTTATCAAAAACAACAATAAATTCACCTATGTCAGGAACAGTTACGCAATTAAATAATGAATTGGGTGAAAAAGTTCTGGGGACAAGCTTCAATATCGGTTCGCAAATAATGACGATTTCAGATTTATCCTTAATGGAATGTCAGGTGGAAGTTGGTGAGACTGATGTTACATTTATTAAATTGGGAGATACATCAAGAATACAAATTGACGCTTTTCCTAATAAGGAATTTACAGGATACGTTTATGAAATAGCCAACACGGCAAAAGCAAAGGGTCTCGGAACTCAGGAAGAGGTAGTAAATTTTATTGTAAAAATCAGGATAATAAATGAAGGTTATGACCTGAGACCGGGAATGAGCTGTACGGTTGATATCGAAGTAAATAAGAAGAATAATGTAATTTGTGTTCCTATCCAATCGGTAACAACCAGGGAAGATGAGGCGATGATGAATATGCAGCAGGATGATAAGGAGAAACCGGAGAATCTGACTAATGCAAAAGAGAATAAGAGTGTGAAGAAAATGAAACCTAAGGAGGTTGTTTTCATAGTTGAAAACGGAGCTGTAAAGAAAAAAGAAGTGAAAACGGGAATAAGTAATGATACATATATAGAGATATTAGAAGGACTTACCGAAAATGAGGAAGTCGTGAAAGGAAGTTTTAAGGCAATTAATAAAGACCTTGAAGAAGGAACTAAGGTTAAGATAAATAATGAGAAGAAAAAAATTATTAAAGAAAACGAATAATTTTATTTGAAATTGAATAAACCACAGAATGAAATTAATTGAAATTCGAAATATTACAAAGGTTTACGATATGGGTACAGAGAAATTATATGCACTCAACGGTGTTGACCTTGATATTGAAACAAATGAATATGTTGCAATAATGGGACCATCCGGGTCGGGAAAATCAACTTTAATGAACATAATTGGTTGTCTCGATACACCGACCTCCGGAGATTATATATTAAATGGAAAAGACGTTCACGAAATGGATGATGACGAACTTGCAACGATACGAAGTAAAGAAATTGGTTTTATATTTCAAACATTCAATTTATTGCCAAGAAGCGATGCATTGCATAATGTTGAATTGCCTTTGGTTTATTCCGGAATTACAAAAGCTGAAAGAATCAGAAGAGCTGAAGAAGCACTTGCAAGTGTAGGATTAAGTGATAGAATGAAACATAAACCGAACGAATTGTCAGGAGGTCAACGCCAAAGGGTCTCGGTTGCAAGAGCATTAGTGAATAATCCTTCAATTATTCTTGCAGATGAACCGACCGGAAATCTTGATACAAAAACAGGTGAAGAAATAATGATATTAATCAAAGAACTTAATGCTAAAGGAAACACAATCATAATGGTGACACACGAAGAGGATATAGCTAAACATGCACACAGAGTAATAAAAATAAGGGATGGAAAGATAGAATCCGACAGCAAAAGACAGAATATATAAAATCAGTTTCCGAATGAATTTTTTTGTTGAAATAAAAGAAAATATAGCAATATCCTATAGGGCAATTGTAGCTCATAAAATGCGTTCATTTCTTGCTACGCTTGGAATTGTAATCGGCATTACTGCAGTAACCTTAATGCAGACAGCAATTGAAGGGATTAACAGAGCATTCGAAAGCAGTATAGCAGCAGTCGGGGCAGATGTTCTCTATGTACAGAAATTTGAGTGGTTTGGCGGACAGGATTTTGAGTTTTACAGAAACAGAAAAGATATTACTATGTTAAATTTCGATTATGTTAAAAGAAATTCTCAAACAGCTGATGCAATAAGTCCATCCACAGGAACATCACAGACTTTACAATACGGAAGTCAGAATTTAGAAAATGTCTTTATAATTGGAACAACTGATGAATATCAGAAAACTTTGAGTATAAATATGGATGATGGAAGATTCTTTACTGCAAAAGAATCAGAGGGAGGATACCCTGTCTGTCTTATTGGTACTGATGTTAAAAATGCTTTCTTTCCTAATATAAATCCCATAGGAAAAGATATTAAAATTGGCTCGTATTCTTTCAGAATAATCGGAGTCCTGGAGAAGCAGGGGAGTATGCTTGGTTTATTTAGTCTCGATAACCGGGCTATAATCCCTATTGAAAGATTTTTTAAAATATTCGGTACAAGAAGAAGCCTTACAATTAATGTTAAAGCTGTTGATGTAAAGAATCTTGATGAAACGAAGGAAGAAATCAGCTCGATAATGCGGAAAGCAAGGAAAGTACCTCTGGGAAAAAAAGATGATTTTGGAGTTAATCAGCAATCGGCTTTCAGAGATACTTATAACCAATTGACGTCTTTAATTAAAATTATCGGTTTATTGATTACCTCATTATCTTTAGTTGTTGGTTCTGTGGGTATTGCAAATATTATGTTTGTTTCAGTAAAAGAACGAACCAAGGAAATCGGAATAAGAAAAGCAATTGGTGCCAGAAGGAGAACAATATTAATGCAGTTTCTGGTTGAATCGACTATTGTTTGTTTACTTGGTGGAATAATCGGAATATCAATTGCATTTCCGATTAGTTTGTTGATAGATGCATTTGTTTTGCCGACGGCTATGCCATTGTGGGTTGTAATACTCGGCTTATTTATTTCGTTGTTATTTGGTGTCCTCTCCGGGTTCTTTCCTGCTTATAATGCTGCAAGGATGGATCCGGTTGATTCATTACGCTATGAATAAAAAATTAAATTAATATTTTGATTGTTAGTGAAACAATAAAGTTATCGTTAAATACTATAAGAGAAAATAAACTCAGGGCTATACTTACGCTTGCAGGTATTACAATCGGAGTTTTCTCAATAATTACCATAATGACTTTACTCGATGCTCTTCAGTCCGGTATTGAAGGCGGATTAAGTCAATTAGGAAGTAATACTTTTCAGGTACAGAAATTTCCGGCGATGAATTTTGGTGATCCCCATAGTCGTTCGAAATACAGAAAAAGAAAAGATATTACTTTTGAGCAGGGACTCAGATTAATTGAAAAAGCATCATTACCTAAATATATTTCACTTGAATACTGGAAAGGTGCAAAAGTATTTAAATACGGTCAGGAAGCTACAAACCCAAATATGTCTATCTGCGGTGGTTTACCGGATTTCCTGCCGACGAATACATACTCAATCAAAGAGGGAAGAATGTTTACTGAAAATGAATTAAATAGTGCTGCTAACGTGACTGTAATAGGAATGGAAGTTGCTAATAAACTTTTTCCGAAATTAAATCCTATCGGAAAAAAAATAATACTCGATAAAAATGAATTTACAATAATAGGTATTCTGGAATCCAAAGGTGAAAGTTTCGGGCAAAGTCAGGATAATATTGCTATTGTGCCGATTACCCGTATGATTCAAATATATGGCAGTACAGATTATTCTTTAAATATAGCAATACAAGCTCCAAACAAGAATTCATACGATGAAACCGTTGAACAGGTTATTAGTATTATGCGCATAATCCGTGACGTAAAACCGGGCGAGGAAAATAATTTTGAGATATTTTCTAACGAATCATTAATTAATTCCGTTAATAGCTTTACGAAATATTTCAAATATGGAGCCGGATTTATTTCTTTCATTGCATTACTTGCTGCAGGTATAGGAATAATGAATATCATGCTCGTGTCAGTTACAGAAAGGACAAGAGAAATAGGGATAAGAAAAGCAATTGGTGCAAAAAGCAAGAACATACTTTCACAGTTCCTTGTTGAAGCAATTATTCTGTGCCAGATAGGAGGGATAGCAGGAATTTTATTAGGAATAACAGCAGGTAATTTGTTGGGTACTTATCTTAATACAAAAGTCGTTATTCCAATTGATTGGGTTATAATCGGTTTAGTAATCTGTACAGTGGTCGGAGTAGTTTTTGGTGTTTATCCAGCCTATAAAGCTGCAAAACTTAATCCTATCGATGCTTTAAGATATGAGTAATCTTTTGCCTCCCGCTTAATAAATTTTCAATAAATTGTGTCAAAAATTTATTTTCAATTTCAGAAACAATTTCTTCGAGACTGTCAAATGCTTTAAGAGCTTTTCTGATATAAATTTCTTTCTTCGATAACGAATAATTAAATCCATAACTTCCTAACATCTGCAATAGCCTCAGAATTGATATTATATAAAAATTACTTGTAAAATGTACTTTATTTATTTTTATTTTTTCAGATAATATACTAATATAATATTTTAAAAGCTCTTGCCTTTGTTTCCTTGTAATATCAATACTTCCTGAATATAAAAATGATGAGAGGTCATATTGTAAAGGACCTTTTCTTCCTGATTGATAATCAATGTAATATAACTTTCTCTTATTTATCATAATGTTTCTCGGCTGGAAATCCCTGTACATAAAGTAAAATTTATTTTCTTCCCTGATATATTCGTTAAAAAGATTATTCAAATCTCTCATATATCTAATAGAATATTTTAATTTCAGAAATGAAGTTGAAAAATAATTATTAAACTTCTGCAGGTCATATTCGATTTGATTATTATTGAATAAATTTGTCTGATAACAATATTGATAATCAATAACCTTATCACCTTCAATCTGAAAATTTAGCAGGTCTCTTAATGCTTGCTTATATATGGTTAACTCAGATTGAATGTTTGTGGTTTTAGTATTAACTAAGTGTTTATATAAAGTAGTATTTCCTAAGTCTTCTTCGAGGTAATTTTTTAGATTTTTTGAGTAAGAATATATTAAAGGAACTTTTAGATTAATAGACTTAAATGCTATAGAAAACTGTAAGAAAGCTATATTTTCCTCAACTTGTTTATTAGTAATTCCGACACAGTNATATTTTGCAGAAATTAACCTGTGAATTTTCCTTTCAGATGAGTGTGCATGGATAACCTCGATTGTTTCAACTTTTTGACCGAAAGTCTCATAAAATAAATTAGTTAATTCCTTCATACAATTATAACAACAAATTTTCTAAAGCATGATTTAAAATTGGATATTTAAACTTATAACCTGATTGAATTAATTTTTCAGGTAATACTCTTTGTCCGTTAAGTATTGAAGTGGAAAATTCACCTAAAACTATTTTAAGAATAAAGGATGGGACAGAAAATACTGAAGGTTTTCTTAATACTTTTCCTAATGTTTTTGAAAATTCTTTATTTGTTACAGGATTAGGTGAAGTACAATTTACAGGTCCCGATATATCATCATTATTAATAACATAATGAATTATCGAAATCAAATCCTCGATATGTATCCAGGAAATCCATTGATTTCCTTTTCCCTGATGTCCTCCAATGTAAAATTTGAATGGTAACATAAATTTTTCGAGTGCGCCTCCGTTTTCACTTAATACTATTCCGGTTCGCAATGAAATTGTGCTAATGTTTTCTTTTGATAAAGGTGTTAATTCATTTTCCCATTTTGTGCACAGATTTGCAAGGTAATCATTTCCTGATGAAGAACTTTCATCAATGAATTCATCTTTTCGGAATCCGTATATACCTATCGCGGACGCATTAATAAATTTTCTTAATCGTATTTTACGNGTAATAATTGCTAAAACAATATTTCTGGTTGNGTCAATTCTGCTGTTTAGAATTAACATTTTGTAAGTTTTATTCCATCGCTTTCCTCCNATTGATGCGCCGGCTAAATTTATTACCACTTCGCAATCTTCAAGATTATTCAATTTATCATCCGGAATAATTGAAACATTATGACAATTTTTGAAAATCTCTTTTGCTGAAAGTAGATTTCTGGAAAATACTTTAAAATGGTATTCTTCGAACAGTTTACTTCTGAGAATACTGCTTCCTATTAATCCTGTGGCTCCAAATATTCCTATATTTTTATTCAGCATTATTAATAATATACTTTTTCCAAAAACAGTCCTGACGGAGGAGCAGTATATTTTGAAGGTTCGTTTGAGTATTTTTTGAAATACAATTCTATTTCTTTTTCGTTCATTTTTCCTCTTCCCGTTTCTGCCAATAATCCGACAATTCTTCTAACCATTTTCCAGAGGAAATGAGATGCTCTTATTCTTATCAGAATTAAATCGCCTTCCTGTAGAATTTCTAAGGAATCAACAGATACTTTTGAGGATTCTGCAATATTATTTTTATCCGTAAAAGATTTAAAATCTTTAAATCCAACAAACAATTTTGCAGCAGATTTCATTTCTTTAATATCGAGTTCATCTTTTATCCACCATACATATTTTTTTTCGAATGCTGTTCTTTTTCTTGATATTCTGTAGATATATTGTCTGGATTTTGCAGAATGACGTGCATGAAATCTACGGTCAACTTTTTCAATCTTTAATATATTAATATCGGATGGTAATTCATCATTAATTTTCATTGCAAGTATATGAGGTGCAAGTTCAGTATCACATTCTAAATGTGCTACCTGTTCATAAGCATGAACTCCTGAATCGGTTCTTCCTGAACCCTGTAAATCAATGAAACTATTTTTTTTGCCTTTAGCTTTTCCGAATGCCTCCAAAATTGCTTTACAAATAGTTTCCTGAATTGATTTTGAATTTTGCTGCNTTTGCCAGCCCGAATATCTTGTTCCGTCATATTCAAGAAAAATCTTATATCTCATAATTAATGATTGTTTCGAAGTTTATAATTTTAATTCATTTAAAAATTCATATTTTTATGACTTTTGCAACGTTCCGGTAATTCAATATTTTATTTATTTTATTTTATATAAGTATTGATAATCAAAAAAATAGATTAAAAAAAAGCTTTTTTTTTAATTTTAAATTTACAATATTTGCTATTATCTCTTTAAATAACAATTTATAAAATAAAATTTAAAAAAAATGTTCAAAACAAAATTAGTTGCTTTATTTTTATTATTTGCAGTTTTATTTGCTTTCTCAACTATTAATGCAAAAGATTATCCTGGTGATAAAGCCGGAAGAAAATCAGATTATCTTTACAGCAAATTAGGATTATCACTTGACCAGTACACAAAAACTTATCAGGCTTTTCTTGCATATGAATTCAAACTTGAAGATAATTGCAAACAATTTTCAAAAGACAAAGCAGCCTGCAAAGATGCATGTGCAAAAGCAAAAACAGCTTTACTTGGTGAATTAGGAAAAGTTTTCAACAAAGACCAAGCAGTAAAATTCGAGCCGATAAAAGATAAAGTTATAACCGGCAAAATCTATAAGAAAAAAAGACATGTAGTTAAGAAAGAAGAAGGAAAAAAAGAAGAAGGTAAAGATGTAAAGAAAGATACAAAGAATGAAAAGAAAACTGATGATAAGAAGAAAACCGACGATAAAAAAGTCGAAGAAAAGAAAAAATAAGATTTGAAATTTGTTTCATAAAAAAGGGCTTTTATAAAAGCCCTTTTTTTTTACATCCTTTCGGGTGCAGAGATTCCGATAATCTGAAATCCGTTATTTAATACTTGTTTAGTTGCCTGACATAGGAGCATTCTCTCATGCGATAATTCCGAAGTTTCTGCATTGAAAACTCTATGATTGTGATAAAACTTATGAAAGTTTTCTGCTAAATTATTCAGATAAGTTATTAGTTTATGAGGTTCTAATGTCTTTGAAGCATTAAAAACTTCATCAGGGAATTTAACTATTGCCTTTATTAAATCAATTTCTTCTTCTGAATTTAAAAGATTTAAATTTACAGAGTCCAAATTATTTGAGTCAAGTTGTAAATTATCGAAATTACGTAAAATCCCGCATATCCTTGCATATGCGTATTGCAAATAATAAACCGGATTATTTTCAGAATGTTCTTTTGCTAATTCTATGTCAAATACAAGATGGGAATTGGAATTTCGCATTATAAAGAAAAACTGGGTCGCATCCTCTCCAACGTCATTTAATAAATCTTCAAGGTAGTAAACTTTATCACTTCTTTTACTCATCTTTACGGATTTTTCGCCTTCCTTGAAAGTAACCATTTGATGAATAATTACTTTAATATTTCCTGTGTTAAAACCGGCAGATTGAACTCCGTAAAGAACTTCTTTGTACGTGTCTTTATGATCAGACCCGAAAATATCTATTATCAGGTCAAATCCTCTTTTTATTTTATTAATATGGTAAGCCATATCAGGTAATCTGTAAGTGTAATCTCCGCTTGATTTTATTAATACTTTGTCACCCGTTAAACCCTCAGATTCAGGGATTCGAATCCATTTAGCACCTTCCTTATCGTAAGTAAGATTTCTTTTTTCCAAACTTAATAATAATTCATTTATTTCTCCGCTATCATACAATGAAGTTTCGGAAAAAAAGATATCATGATTAATTGAAAGTCTTTTTAATGATTTTTTGATTTTGTTAAAATTATATTCCTCACCTATTTTTTGGAAAAAATCTGTATTCTCTAAATTTATTGAAGTTGCAGTATATTTTTCTTTTATGATATTAACAATATCAAGGATGTTATCGGAATGATAACCGTCTTCAGGAAATGGAAAATCAGGATTTGTAGTATTTTGAATATATCGTGCTTTAATAGACTCGGCTAATTTTTTCATTTGATTTCCGGCATCGTTGTAATAATATTCCCTTGTTACTTCGTATCCGGTCCATTCAAGCAGGTTTGCAATTGCTTTGCCGAGACATATCTGTCTGCCGTGTCCGGCATGAAGTAATCCCGTAGGATTAGCGCTGACCCATTCAAGATTTGCTTTCTTATTTGAATTAATTTGCAATTTTCCATAAGACTGTTTTTCCGACAGGATTTTAATGACTTCTTTTTTAAAATATTCTACTTGTATGAAGAAATTTATAAATCCGGAACCGGCAATTTCGATACTCTTAACTTTTTCAGAATCAAATTTTATATTGTCAGAAATTTCTTTAGCTAATTCCTTTGCATTTCCTTTGATTGTTTTTGCTAACATTAAAGGTAAATTACAGCTAAAGTCGCCAAAATTTTTATCCTTCGAATATTCAACAAGATAATTACAATCCGGATAATTCAATTTTTTTAATGCATCGGAAACTATATCAAATAGATATTTTTTCATTTATAGCCAGTGATTATTTTTATACCATTCTATTGTTTTTTTAAATCCTTCATTAAGGGAATATTTCGGTTGAAACCCCAGTTCCTGCTTTGCTTTTTCATTCGAACATGNCCATCTTTTTCTTGTAATATCTTTGCATTTTTCTATATTTAACGTAGCTGCTTTTTTTGTGAACATAGAAAAAAATTGTGCAATAGAACCTATTGTATATACAACAGAGTGGGGAATCCTTAACTTGATAGGCTTTTTGTTCAATATTTTTGAAGTAACAGATGCAATCTCATCCCAGTCGAATATACCGTCAGATGAGATAAAAAATATTTCGCCGCTTTTAATATTATCATTGGCTGCTAAAATAATTCCATCAATAAAATCTTCGATGTAAACAAGACTCAAATATTTATCCTTAAAACCTATTATACTATTCAGTCCTTTGGAAAAAGTTTTAAAATATATCAATATTTCTGAATCTCTCGGTCCGTATATTGCCGGAGGTCTTACGATAGTAACCGGTAATTTATTTTTAAATTTTAAAATTTCTTCTTCGGCTTTCAATTTTGTTATTCCATACGTTGTAATAGGTTCAGGTGTATAATCTTCTGTAAGTGCATTATAATCCGGGTTAGGACCACAAGCAGCTAAAGATGATATGTGAACAAATCTTTTTAAATTTGGATTTGATTTATATGCTAANTCGATTAAATTTTTTGTAGCTGATACGTTCCCATTGTAGAATCCTTCTTTAGTTCTGGATTTAACAACTCCTGCAACATGAAAAACATAATCTACCTTTTTCAGAACTTCTTCTAAGGCTTCATTATCAAATAAATCTCCGTTTACAAAATTAACTTTTTTATCCTTTAGCCATTTAATATCAGAAGTTTTTCTCCTTAAACAATATACTTCATAGCCAAGCTGTATAAGCTTGTCAGTTAAATGACTTCCGACAAATCCTGTTGCACCGGTAACAAATGCTTTCATATATATTTGTAAAATTTTAATATAGAAGTTATCAATTATATTATGTATTTTCCATATTAAAATTTTTAAACTGCAATAAAAATAAGTAAATATATTCAAATTAATTAATAATTAGGCGATAAAATTTTTATGGATTTATTTGAGAAGTGTTTTACATTTGTTCGTGCGGATGAAATCAAAGCAATGGGTTATTATCCATATTTCAGAGCAATAGAAGAAAACGAAGGTCCCGTTGTTCGAATAGAAGGCAAAGAGGTAATTATGGCCGGTTCGAATAATTACCATGGACTAACTACTCATCCGAAGGTTAAGGAAGCTGCATTAAATGCTTTGAGGAAATATGGAACAGGATGTTCCGGTTCGAGATATCTTACCGGTACATTGGATTTACATATAAAACTTGAAGAACGATTAGCATCTTTTCTTGGAAAAGAAGCAGTATTACTCTATTCAACCGGTTATCAGACTGCTCAGGGCATAGTTCCGACTCTTGTAACAAAAGGTGAATATGTGTTATCTGATAAAGATAATCATGCAAGCATAGTAGTAGGGAATTTAATGGCGAAAGGTGCATTTGCTCATTTCCTGCGTTACAAACATAATGATATGCTCGATTTGGAAAAAGTTTTGGAATCAATTCCAATCCATGCTCCAAAGCTAATTGTCTCTGACGGAGTTTTTTCTACTACGGGTGAAATTGTTGATTTACCGAATCTTGTTAAAATATCAAAAAATTATAATGCAAGAATTCTGATTGATGATGCTCACGCTACAGGAGTTATCGGATTAGGCGGCAGAGGTACAGCATCAGAATTTCAACTTGATGATGAAGTTGACATGATTATGGGTACATTCTCAAAAACTTTTGCATCATTAGGCGGATTTGTCGGCTCAAAAAAAGAAGTTATTAATTATCTGAAACATCATTCTCCGGCATTGATATTTTCGGCTTCGCCAACTCCGGCAGCAGCAGCAGCAGCGGGTGCAGCACTTGAAATCCTGGAAGCTGAACCTGATAGAATCAAAATGCTGATTAGAAATGCTGAAAAGATGAGAATTGGTTTCAAAGAAATGGGATTCAGGGTTGTTGACGGTAGAACGGCTATTGTACCTGTTATACTTGGTGATGACGTACTTGTATTCAAGTTCTGGAGAAAATTATTTGACTCAGGGATTTTTGTTAATGCATTTATCTCCCCGGGAGTACCTCCAAATATGGCTATGCTAAGAACTTCTTATATGGCATCTCATGAAGATAAACATCTTGATAGGATTCTTGAAGTCTTTTATAGCATTGGTAAGGAAATGAACCTGATTCCTTAATGGTATGTCTCTGAGGTATCTTTTTGTATTATTATGTTTCTTACTTTTATCCTGCGGCAAAAAAGAAAGTACTCAGGATAATAATGTTTTAAATAATAAATTTTCGGATGAAAATGAAGATACTGTCCAATTATCCCCTCAGGAAGTTTTTAGTGCTGTAATAACTGAAGATTTCCTTGATGAAGTAGATGATGATTTGCAGATTTATCTGGAAGACGAAATATTCCCTCTGATATCGAGTTCGGAAAAAATTTCAATTGATAAAATTTCAACCTCACTGTACATATTATCTTATGATGAAAAAGGTGAAAGAAAAAACCTTTTGATCCAAAAGTTTTATAATGCAAAAAGTGACGAGATTTATTTCGACAGGGAATTGATATCTTTCGATTCAAGAAATCATTTTTTGAAATAGCATATTTACATTGTATGAAATATTTTTTCAATTTATATTAATTTAAGTTCTTTAATTTAGTTTTTGGCTTTATAGGGAAACGGGTGAAAATCCCGTACTGTCCACGCATCTGTAATAGAGAAGATTGGTTCATTTTGCCACTGAAATAATATAATTTTGGGAAGGCGGGCTAAAAATTGCTCTTAAGTCAGTAGACCTGCTAAAAATTATTGATTCTAACTCTTTCGTGAGAAGAGCAGTTGAATATAAAGAAATCCTTAATTCTTTTTATAGCATCTGTATTTTATAGCGAAAGAGTTAAGGATTTTTTGTTTTATTAAAATGATTATTAAATTATTCTACATATTGTCCATATTATTTGTCTTTACTAACTTCTTGTATTCGCANAATAAGAAGGAAGTTAAAACTTATGAAACGGAAGAAATTATTATTGAAGGATATAAGGTAAATACAGATATATTCACATCGCCCACAAAAATAAAATTAATCAGCTCTGATGAAATAAAAAATAAAAACGGGAATAGATTGTCTGATATTATTGAAATNTCAGGAAATGTTTATATAAAATCTTATGGCGGTAATTCAACTTTAAAGACGATATCGCTTAACGGATTATCTGCAGAGCATACAATTATTTTATTCGACGGAAATAAACTAAATTCTTTCCAGAACTCACAGATAGATTTATCACAGATATCAAAAGACAATATNGAAAGAATAGAAATAATAAACGACGGCATAAGTTCAATTTATGGCTCNGAAGCNGTGAGCGGAGTCATTAATATTATTTCCAATAATCCCGAATCTTTAAGGAAAACAAAAATAAATCTCTCAAGCCAGTTTGGTTCATTCGGTTTCAGGAAATACTTTGCAAAAGTAAATCAGAGTTTTAATAGATTATCTTTTTCTGCATCATTGAATTTAGAATCATCGAAAGATGATTTTAATTACTATTTCTCAAATGGTAATGATAAGGTACTGTTGAAAAGAGAAAATTCCGATTTTAATTTCAAAGACTTCAATTTTGCTGTCAATTATTATTTAAATAATAAAAGTTCACTGAAATTATTNAGTAACTATACTGATAACAGAAGAAATATTCCGGGAATTGAAACAGGTACTCCTTCGTCAATTAGCAGCCAGCAGGATTATATCTGGACAAATTTCTTAACTTATGAAAATAAAATTAATGATTTTACGGAATTAAAATCATCAATTAGTTTCCAGAATAATTTGTCACGATATGAATCCCGGCCTCTGATTAATAGTTTCTATAGAAATTTAAGTCTTTCAAGTAATTCACAAATTAAAGTTAAAAAACTGTCCGATTTGATAATAGGATATGATTTGATTTACGGAAGACTGAGTAGTAATGACCTTGTAAATTATCCGGAAAGGTTTCAGACCGGAATTTATTTAATTAACAGTATTAAATTATTTCGTAACAATTCTTTAATAGTTTATCCATCTCTGCGTTATGATTATTATTCCGATACAAAAATAAATAATATCAGTGCAAGAATAGGCTTGAATTATAATTTATTAGGAAGAGATTTTATTTATTTTAAAACAAATTTAGGAAATAATTTCAGAGTACCGACTTTTAATGAATTATATTGGAAGCATGGAGGAAATGAAAATTTATCTCAGGAGAAATCAATTAATATTGATGCCGGATTTATCGTGAATTATTATTTGTATTTTAAGAATTTATTTGAATTAACTTATTCTTTCAATAAAATATCTGATAAAATTATCTGGAAACCGAATGTAACGGGTTTCTGGACTCCTGAAAATCTTGGAAATGTTACGGTAAATAATTTAAATATAGAATCAAAATCTGAAAAAAGTTTTTCTGAATATTTTAAAACAGGCTTTGATATTATATTTAATTATTGCAGGAGTCTTAATAAATTAAGCATCACAAATGATATGTATTCTGAAAAACAGCAGATTTATGTTCCTGAAATTAGTTTTAAAGTTAATACAGGTATTGAATACAGGAGTTTCAATCTAAATATATTTTATCAATATATTTCCAGAAGGTACACGGATTATAATAATGATTATTATCTTCCGTCCATAGAATTATTTGATGGTAATTTTAGTTACAATATAAAAATCAAAGATATTAAATTATCGTTGCGTTTTGAGGTAAATAATATTTTTAATGAGGATTATCAGATGATATCAGGTTATCCTATGTCTTTGAGGAATTTTAAATTTGGTTTACAATTAAATTATTAATAATTATGAATTCAGAAAAAAATATTTCAGGAGGAAATAAGCATAAAGAAAAAATGCTTAAGACTATCGAGCAATATAAAAATCTTAAAGAGGAAGACAAAAATTGCCTTCATATTTATTACGGTTACGGAAAAGGAAAAACCACATGTGCGATTGGTTTGGCTGTCAGGGCTTTAGGGGCAAGCAAAAGGGTTGTGATAATTCAGTTTGATAAGGGGTATGATGGTACGAATGAACATTATTCCGAACGGAATATTATAAGAAAATTAAAAGATTTGAATTATAATATAAAATTATTCCCGACAGGCTGTGAAAGAATGAATAGTGATGGAACATTCAGATTTAAGAATAAAGAGGAAGATTACGAGGAAGCTTTAAAAGGATTGAAATTAGCAGAAAACTTTATTGAGAATCCTGAGACAGATTTATTAATCCTTGATGAAATTTTGGCAGCTGTTGCTTATAATCTATTAAAAAAAGATGATGTGGAAAGTTTAATCAAAATGTACAAGAAAAATAAAAAATTCGATTTAGTAATGACCGGTCATAAAATATGGGAATTTTTAGAACAAAACGCTGACTTAATAACTGAAATGAGAAAAGTAAAACATTATTTTGACAAAGGAATACCGGCAAAACCGGGAATTGAATTCTAATTAATAATTAAATCTGACTATGAATTTGAAAATTATTAACATTATTATATTCATTTCCATCGCTATCGTAATTTATTCCTGCACGAGAGATGAATTGTTTAATCCAAATCCCCCTGTTATTAAAACTACTATCGGGGCATATATATTATCCGAAGGCGGATTTTCGCAAAATTCATCAAAACTATCTTTCTACAGTATTCCGATGGATACTTTATTCCAGAATATTTTTTCACCCGGAAATCTTGGCTTATTTTCAAGCGGGATGATTCTTAAGGATAATTATCTTTACGTTCTTGAGCAGGGGAATTATGGTGCCGCAGGGAAAATCTATAAATTGGATACTACAGGTAAAGTTCTAAATTCTGCAATTGTCGGAATAAATCCTTATTCTCTCGCCATTGCAAATAATAAAATTTACATAACTAATGGACCGGCAAGTTATGTATCAGTATTGAATCAAAATGATTTTAGTCTGATAAAAAATATTAATGTAGGAGCATACCCGCAGGAAATATTGTCATACGGAAATAATATTTACGTCTGTAATACGAGCATTTATGGCGGGACTCAGGATTCCTCCGTATCAGTAATCGATGTTAATTCTGATTTGGTTGTTTCTACAATATGGGTACATAAAGACCCTTCTTCTATAACCTTGAGCAGAGATAACAGAATATTAATTGGATGCCCGGGCTCAAATGGAATGATATTTATAATAAATCCTGCTACATTCGCAAAAACTGATTCAATCAATCTGATTGAAGGTTTCGGTAAAGATTTAAGTGTAGATGTACAAAGTGAAAATGTTTATTTTATTTCTAATGCAAATAATATTGTAAGATTGAATCTGACGGATAAGACTAATATAACTATAATACAAAATCAAAATCCCGCTGTTTCTTTTTTTTATGGATATTCATTCGATTATAAAAATAGAAAACATTATATTTGTGATGCACGGAATTTTCTTACAAACGGGTATTTTATGGTTGTGAATTTCGATAATTATCTTGAAAAGAATTTTTCGACAGGTATTTCACCGCGTAGAATAGTTTTGAAAAGTAACTAAATCTAATCCAATGTTATACGAAATTAATTTTAAGTAAGTTAAACAATCTTGGAAAAACCAATATTTGAAAAGAGGGATTATCCTGTTAATAGTTTGCTTATTGGAAATGATTCAAATAAGACTACTTTTAAAATATTTATTGAAAAGGATATCCTTAGCGGGATAGATAGCTATCTCTCGGCTGAAACGGACAAAGAATCAGGCGGTATTTTAATCGGTAATGTTTTCATGGATGATAATAAAAAATTATTTATTATTATTGATAATTTCATTATTGCAAGAAATACAAAATCCGGTTTAACTAAATTGACTTTCACACCCGAAACCTGGGAGAATATAAATCTTGAAAAGGAAAAATATCATAATGATAAAATTATATTAGGCTGGTTTCATTCACATCCCGGGCATAAGGTTTTTCTTTCAAGTTATGACATTTTCATACAGGAAAATTTCTTTAATGATAGTTATAATATTGCGTATGTCTTCGACCCGATTAATAATGAAAGGGGTTTCTTTGTATGGGTTGATGGAAAAATTGTTAAGTCGGACAATTATTTTCTTCTAAATGATGG
>JGI20214J51088_10001093_pt1 | contig 18423 bp, 13 predicted proteins | sample WetSurMetagenome_FD_51088 | JGI IMG/M metagenome (IMG submission 51088) | reverse complement strand
TGACGATCTCGAGTCCCAGGCACAGTTCGCGCGCATTGCCGAAGCGCAGCACCTGAGTGCCGCCGGCGTTGGTTGCGAGGTTGCCGCCGATCGTGCAGCTACCCTCTGCGGCGAGGCTGAGCGGGAACAGCAGGCCGCGTTCGGCCGCCGCCGCTTGCACCGCCTGCAGCACGCAGCCGGCCTCGGCGGTGAGCGTCAGGTTCGCGGCGTCGAGCGCGCGCACACGGTTCATACGCAGCATGCTGAGCAGCACTTGGGTGCCGCTGGCGTCGGGCACGCCGCCGCCGACGAGCCCGGTGTTGCCGCCCTGCGGCACGATCGAGACGCCCGCCGCCGCGCACGCGCGCACGACGGCCGCGACTTCGGCCGTCGACCCGGGGCGCACCACCGCCAGCGCGCGCCCGCGCCAGCGGCGGCGCCAGTCGAGCTCGTAGGCCGACAGCTCGCCGTCGGTCAGCACCTGGGCCGCGCCGACGGCCTCGCGCAGCGCGGCGAACAGCGCTGCGCTCATGGGGACAAGGCCGCGCCGCGGCGCAGCCGGCGTCGGATGTAGATCGTGCTCACGATGAACAACAGCATCGCGAGCGCGAGCTCGGCCAGCGCGAGCGCGCGCGACAGCCCCGCCTCGGTGTTAGCGCGCACCGCGCCTTCGGCGACATAGAGCCAGACCAGCAGGCTGAGCCAGCGGAAGGTGTACATCCTGTGGCGCAGCACGCCGGCGACGCCGCCTACGAGCGGGAGCACCTTGATCGCGAGCGTGCCGTGTCCGGTCGGCGCAAGCCACAGCTCCCAGGCCAGGCCGAGCGCGATCAACGCGAGCATCGCGGCCAGCGTGAGCGCGCGCGCACGCGCCACGACCGGGTCCATCATTCGCGTCGAAGTCATGCTGGCATCATAGCCAGCATGACCTCACCCTCCGGGAGCTTGGCCGAAGTCCTGCGCGCGCTGCGCGCCTTGCGCCACTGGCCTTGGTTCGACACGCTGCACACGCTGCGCCAGCGCTTCCGCGAGGACCGGCTCGGCCTCACCGCCGGCAGCCTGACNTTCACGACACTGATCGCACTCGTGCCGCTGGTCACGGTGATGCTGGCTGTGTTCACCGCGTTCCCGATCTTCGCGTCGTTCCAGGGCGCGCTCGAGAAGTACTTCCTGCAGAACCTGGTGCCCGAGACGATCGCGCGTCCGGTGCTGCGCGCGCTGACGCAGTTCGCCGGCAAGGCGAGCCGGCTCGGATCGGTCGGCCTGCTGGTCTTCGTCGCGACCGCGCTTGCGCTGATGCTCACGATCGACCGCACGCTGAACAACATCTGGCGCGTGCGTCGCGCGCGTCCGATCGCGCAGCGCGTGCTGCTCTACTGGGCGGCGCTGACGCTGGGCCCNCTCGCACTCGGTGTCAGCCTCACGGTGACCTCGTACGCGTTGTCAGGGTCGCGCGGGCTGGGCGGTGTGGTGTCCGAGCGCATCGGGCTGCTGCTGAACGCGGCCGAGTTCGCATTGCTCGCCGCCGCGCTGGCCGGGCTGTTCCGCTTCGTGCCGAACACGACGGTGCGCTGGCGCGATGCGTGGGCCGGTTCGTTNTTCGTTGGCATCGGCTTCGAGGTTGCGAAGCGCATGCTTGCCTGGTACGTGGCCTCGGTGCCGACCTACTCGGTCATCTACGGCGCGTTTGCGACCGTACCGATCCTGCTGCTCTGGATCTACCTCGGCTGGGTCATCGTGCTCCTCGGCGCNGTGGTCGCCGCCTACGCGCCGAGCCTGCAGATGCGTGTCGTGCGCCGCCCGGACACGCCGGGTCACCGCTTCGAGCTCGCGCTGGCAGTCCTGCACCGGCTCGCCGTCGCGCGCCACACCGCGCACCACGGCGCCGGCTTGGCGGCGCTTGCGGAGGCGCTGCGCACCGACCCGCTGCAGATCGAGCCGGTGCTCGATCTGCTCGTCGAGATCGACTGGGCGGCGCGGCTCGACGAGGCCGGCGAGCCGCGCCACGTGCTGCTTTGCGACCCGGCAGCGACGCCGGCGCAACCGCTCCTCGACGCCTTGCTGCTGCCCGCGGCGCCGGGCACCGCTGCGTTCCGCCGCCGTGCCGGCTTCGAACACATGACGCTGGCCGATCTGCTCGAACGCTGACGAGCCCTCTCATACTCATGCGCGATCGATCGTCGAGAAAAACCTCGTGCCGGCTCGCGCCCCGCTGCAGCCGTTCGCGGGCCAGCTTGCAAGCGAGCATAGGCGCGTCCGGGCAGGCCGCAGCACCTGCCCTCGGCAGTGTGCGCTGCGACTGACCTGTCCGGGCTCGCCTTCTCGGTCTCGTGGCCCGTCGCAAAGCTCGCCGACATCGCTGCGCTCTGTGCGCTCGGACAGATACGACGAGTCCGATGACCAAGCGCGCGAGGGCGCGTGCGNCCACAGGGCCTGCAACGCTTGGCGCCNGCCATGCGCGCTGCGGCCAGCCCGCACGCGCCTTTGCCGGCACCGCCGGCAATGTTCGGCTCGACGTCCAAAGCCGGTGGCGGCGCGGCAGGCGGTGCCCGGCCGGGGTGAGTAGAGAGGTGGCGAGAAACGCAGGATCGGTGTCGGCGCGCGCCGGCGCGCTGCGTGACCTAATTCGCTGCATCTGGGCGGACGCAAGCAGCGCAGCCAGCGCAGCGAGTGATACGGCGCGACCCCGGAGCGAACGTCGCAGCGCAGTCCGCGCCCACGCAGACCCCAGATCCCCGAACCCGGGCCAGATTCCGCGCAGCCGCGCCGCGTCGACGCTACCTGTGCGAAGCGCCGGGCCGCAATTGGCTGCAACTGGCCGCAATTAGCCCCAACGGGCCGAGAGTGGCCCCGCGCTCCTGGTCGATCGCTCGCAATTCGGTATCAGGCGAGTGCGTCGCGCAGCGCCTGGAGCACGCCGTCTGGCGCCTCGGCCATCAACGAGTGTCCGCAGGGCAGCGTCACGATGCGTGCCTTCAGCGCCGCGGCGATCGCGCCGCTCGTCTTCGGCGTCGTCATCTGATCGCGCGCGCCGAGGATGAAGCTCACCGCGCAGCGCACCAGCGCCGCGGCCTGCAGACCGTTCGCATAACGGTCGCAGACGCCGAAGTCGTGGATGAACAGGTTGATGCCGTCGCGCCGCTCGGCCAGCGCATGCGTGCGCCGCATGAGCGCGCGGTTGCTGCCGTGCAGCCACAGGCCCGGGCCGGGGAACGAGGGCTTGGCGGCGAGCGTCGAGATCGAGAACGCATTGACTTGGTCGATCGCTCTCAGCGGTGTCTCGCGCGCGGCCGTGAGCAGCGCGTCGCTGACATTCATCGGGTAAGCGGTGCCGATCATGGCCAGTCGCGTGACGCGCTGCGGCGCGCGCGCCGCCGCCTCGAGCGCGATCAGCGAGCCCATGCTGTGGCCGGCCAGCGCTGCCTGCTCCACGCCGGTCGCGGCGAGCAGCGCGAGCAGCCAGTCGGCATGGCTCTCGACGTCCGGCAGCGGCGGTCCGGCGCTGCGCCCGTGGCCGGGCAGGTCGACTGCGAGCACGCTCCAGCCATGGTGCGCGAACCAGCGCGCGAGCAACGTCCAGACACTGTGGTCGTGCAGCGCGCCGTGCACGAACGCAACGCAGGGCAGGGCGGGGTCGAACCCGACGCCACCGGTGTAGGCGTAGGCCTCGCGGCCGTCGACGAGCAGCTTCATGCCTGCCCCCGCCTCGCCTGGTGCGGCCTCATGCCGTACGCTCCGCGACCTTGAACGCGCGTCTCAAGTCATCGATCAGGTCGTCCGCGTCCTCCAGGCCGATCGACAGCCGGATCGTGCCCGCGCTGATGCCGGCCGCGGCGAGCGCGGTGTCGTGCATGCGGAAGTGCGTCGTCGACGCAGGGTGGATCACGAGCGAGCGGCAGTCGCCGACGTTGGCCAGGTGCGAGAAGATCTTCAGTGCCTCAATGAAGGCCTGGCCCTGCCGGCGAGAGCCCTTGAGGTCGAAGCTGAACACCGCGCCGCAGCCGCGCGGCAACAGCCGCTTCGCGAGCGCGTGGCTCGGATGACCCTCAAGTTCGGGGTATCCGACGCGCGACACCAGCCCGTGCGCAGCCAGAAAGGCAGCTACCTTGCGCGCATTCTCGACGTGGCGCGCCATGCGCAGCGGCAGAGTCTCGATGCCCTGCAGGATCAGCCACGCGGTGTGCGGGCTCATGCAGGCGCCGAAGTCGCGCAGGCCTTCGCGGCGCGCGCGCAGCAAGAAGGCGCCGACCGTGCTCTCCTCGCTGAACACCATGCCGTGGAAGCCGTCGTAGGGTGCGCTCAACTCGGCGAAGCGTCCTGTCGTCTCGAACGCGGCGTCCCAGTCGAAGCTGCCGCCGTCGACGAGGACGCCGCCGATCACGGTGCCGTGGCCGCTGAGGAACTTGGTCGCCGAGTGGTAGACGAGGTCGGCGCCGTGCTCGAAGGGCTTCATCAGCCAGGGCGTCGTGAAGGTCGAGTCGACGAGCAGCGGCAGCCCGGCGTCGTGCGCGATCGCCGCGACGGTGGGGATGTCGAGAACATCCAGCCCCGGGTTGCCCAGCGTCTCGCCGAACAGCAGCCGGGTCTCGGGCCGGATCGCGCTGCGCCAGGCGTCAATATCGCCTGGCTTGACGAACGTGGTCGCGATGCCGAAACGCTTCAACGTGTAGGCGAGCAGGTTGTGGCTGCCGCCGTAGAGCGCGCTCGACGCGACGACGTGCGTGCCCGCGCCGGCGATCGTCGAGATCGCGAGGAAAAGCGCTGCTTGGCCGCTTGCGGTCGCGATCGCGCCGGCGCCGCCCTCGAGCGCGGCGACTCGCTCCTCGAACACCGCGGTCGTCGGGTTGCTGATGCGGCTGTAGACATGGCCCGAGCGCTCCATGTCGAACAGGCTCGCGGCGTGCTCGCTGCTCTCGAAGACGAAGCTCGTCGTCAAGTGGATCGGCAGTGCGCGCGCGCCGGTGGCCGGGTCGGGCGCGGCGCCAGCGTGCAGCGCCAGGGTATCGAAACCAGGGTTTGAGGAACCGGCCATGAGCGGTCAATCACGGGGTGGGCGGGGCGTGATTGTGGGCTATATTGATCCCATGAAAGTCACTGACATCCTGCGCGTCAAGGGCAACACGCTGTACACGGTGTCGCCGGATCAGCCGCTGGCCGAGGCGGTGCGCACGATGTCCGAGATGGACATCGGCTCGCTCGTCGTGATGGAGCACGGCGACTTGGTCGGCATGCTGACCTTCCGCGAGGTGATCAACGCGGTCGTCGCTAACGGCGGCGGTCTGGGTGACCGTCACGTGCGCTCGGTGATGGACGACGCACCGCTGACCTGCACCCCGGGGACCGAGATCGACGAGGTCCGGCGCATGATGCTCTTGCGCCACGCACGCTACATGCCTGTGCTCGAGCGGCGCACGCTGATGGGCGTGATCTCGTTCTACGACGTCGCTAAGACCGTGGTCGAGGCGCAGGACTTCGAGAACCGCATGCTCAAGGCCTACATCCGCGACTGGCCGGAAGAGACCGGCACGCAGCCCAAAGCCTGAGCCGGCCGCCCCGGTTCAGCCGGGCGTCGATTCGAGCCTGAACACCGCCACCGCGTTGGACAAACGCCTGGCCTGAAGATTCAGGCTCTGGGCGGCTGCGGCCGACTGCTCTACAAGGGCGGCGTTTTGCTGCGTCGTGTCATCGAGCTGGCGCACCGCCTGGTTGACCTGGCCGATGCCGCTGCTTTGCTCGCGCGTCGCGCTGCTGATCTCGCCGATCAGGCCGGTCACCCGGCGCACCTGACTGACGATCTCGCCCATCGTGCGCCCGGCCTCGTCGACCAGCCGCGTGCCGCCGCCGACCGTCGCGACGCTGTCCGCGATCAGCGCATTGATCTCCTTGGCCGCCTGCGCGCTGCGCTGCGCGAGGCCGCGCACCTCGGCAGCGACGACTGCGAAGCCACGCCCTTGCTCGCCGGCGCGCGCCGCCTCGACCGCGGCGTTGAGCGCCAGGATGTTGGTCTGGAACGCGATCGCGTCGATGACGCCGATGATGTCTGCAATCTTGCGGCTGCGCGCGGTGATCTGCGCCATCGTCACCACGACCTGGCCGACCAGCTCACCGCCGTGCTCGGCGACCTGCGACGTGGTCACGGCGAGCTGGTTCGCGGCGCGGGCGTTGTCGGCGTTGTGCTCGATTGTCGTCGTCATCTGCTGCATGCTGGCGGCGGTCTGCTGCAGGCTGCTCGCCTGCTGCTCGGTGCGTGCACTCAGGTTCTGGTTGCCCTGCGCGATCTCGGCGCTTGCGGTCGCGACCGAGTCGACGCCGGAGCGCACCTCGCCGACAACCCGGCGCAGCGAGGCCTGCATCTCGGCCACCTGCTGCAGCAGCCGGCCAATCTCGTCGTCCGACCCCATCTGCACGTTCTGGCTCAGGTCACCCTCGGCGATCGCGCGCACCGCGCGGCCGGCATGGTCGAGCGAGCGCACGATGGCGCGGCCGATCCAGAACACCGTGCCGCCGACTGCCGCCGTGATCAGTAACGCGAGTGCGACCGCGGTCGCGGTGCGGCGCGCGTTGTCGGCGAGCGCGGCGTCAAAGGTCGACTTCGCGCTCGCTTCCTTCTGCGGGATCAGGTTCTGCAGCGGTTTGATGTAGCCGATGTGAAGCTTGGGCCAGTCACTGTCGAGCACTTCGCTGAGCCGATCCTTGTCGCGCGCCGTGTAGGCCTGGTCGATCTTGTCGAACACCTTGCCGACGACTGTGTACTGGTTGAGCATCTGCGCCACCAGCCGCGCCTCGTTGCCGGCCGCGTTGCGCTGCAACGCCGCCGGCAAGTCCGCCCAGGCAGCGTCGATCTCCTTACGCGCGTCGCGCAGGTGATTCAACGAGCCTTGCACCGGCATCGATTCGAGCAGCACGCCGGCGACACGGAAGCGCACCTCGCGCAGCGAGCTGTCGATCTTCTGCAACTGCAACAGGTCGCGCACGTTACCCTCGTAGACGCTGCGCAGCGCGGCATCGTTCGAGCGGCTGGATGCGGCGTTGAAACCGGCCAGCACGATGGCCCCCAGCGCCGCCACGCAGGCGGCCAGCGCCATGCGGCCACGGATGGTGCGGAACGGGCTCTTCATCGATAGACCCTCGGTTGCGTGTTGGCGCGCGCGGTCGCGGTGCGGGCGGGTCACTGCGTCGGCAGGCCCTTCGCGCTCCATTCGGGCATGCCGCCGCGGAACCAGTAGATGTGCTTGTAACCGGCGTCGCGCGTTACGACCGCAGCCTTGTAGCTCTTCCAACATTCGGGGCCGTTGCAGAAGAGCACCAGCGGCGCGGCCTTGTCCGCGGGCAGCTTCGAGACGTCGAAGTGGTCCTGCATGCGGTCGAAGCCGGGCTCCTTGGCGCTCTTTTCCTTGTACGGCACGTTGATCGCGCCCTTGATGGTCTTCTCGGCGAATTCGGCCGCGACGCGGGCATCGAACATCGGCACACCCTTGGCGTGCAACTCCTTGACCTGATCGGCTCCCACGGTCTGGGTGCCGTCAAGGGTCGGCGGCGTGTCGGAGGCGCTGGCGCCGGTAACGAAACCGAGAGCCAGACCAACGGCAACGACGAACTTGTGGAACGACGAGATCATGCGGGTTCCTTCCTGACGAGGTTCTGAAAATATGAGTGCAGATGTATAGAAATGAGCCATCAAATCAGCGTGTGACGCTTGGTCAGGGTTTCGGCAGCGCCGGGCCCGACTTGAGCCGGCGCCGGCGCGCGCCGCGGCCGTCTCTACAATGCGTCCTCCTTCTGCGCGTGTTCCCGCGATGCCTGGCTCCACCTTCGGCGAACTGTTCCGCGTCACCAATTTCGGTGAGAGCCACGGCCCGGCGATCGGCTGCGTGATCGACGGCTGCCCGCCCGGCCTGGCGCTGAGCGAGGCCGACCTCCAGTACGACCTTGACCGGCGCCGCCCGGGCACCAGTCGTCATGTGACGCAGCGCAACGAGGCTGACGCGGTCGAGATCCTTTCCGGCGTCTTCGAGGGCCTGACGACCGGCACCCCGATCGCGCTGCTGATCCGCAATACCGACCAGCGCAGCTCCGACTACGGCAACCTGCTGGACACCTTCCGGCCCGGCCACGCCGACTACACCTACTGGCGCAAGTACGGTCATCGCGATCCGCGCGGCGGAGGTCGCTCGTCGGCGCGGCTGACTGCGCCGACGGTCGCCGCCGGAGCGGTCGCGAAGAAGTGGCTGGGCGAGAAATACGGCACCCGCTTCCGGGGCTGGATGAGCGCGCTGGGCGAGATCGAGATCCCTTTCGAGGGCGCCGAGCACATCGCGAACAACGCCTTCTTCGCCGCAAACGCCAGCCTGATCCCGGCGCTCGAGGCGCAAATGGACGCGCTGCGCCGGGCCGGTGATTCGTGCGGCGCGCGCGTCGAGGTGCGCGCCAGTGGCGTGCCCGCCGGGCTGGGCGAGCCCCTTTATGACCGGCTCGACGCCGACATCGCCTACGCGATGATGGGGCTGAACGCGGTCAAGGGCGTCGAGATCGGCGCCGGCTTCGCCAGCGTCGCGCAGCGCGGCAGCATCCACGGCGATGAGCTTACGCCCGAAGGCTTCGCGGCCAACAACGCGGGCGGCGTGCTCGGCGGCATCAGCACCGGACAGGAGCTGGTGGTGCGCATCGCGATCAAGCCAACGAGCTCGATCCGTACGCCGCGCGCTTCGGTCGACCGCGCCGGCCAGCCGACGACGGTGCAGACCTTCGGTCGCCACGACCCTTGCGTCGGCATCCGCGCGACACCGATCGCCGAGGCGCTGCTCGCGCTGGTGGTGATGGACCACGCGCTGCGCCAGCGCGCGCAATGCGCCGACGTGCAACACGAACTGCCGCCGATCGCCGCCGCCCGCCCGGGCTGAGCCTAGAGCACGTCACGGGCCGCGGGTTTCAGTTCCCGCTCGCCGGGCCGATAAACGAGTCTGCCCCCCTGCAGACCCGACCATGCCCGGCCTCGCCACCCCTGCCGCCGACCGCGCGCTCGATGCCGGAGCCCACCGGCGCGTGCGCTGGGCGATGTATATCGCATTCGCGGTGCTCGCCGCGGTCGCGCTGTTCGAGGCCAGCTTCGCACGCCGCACAGAGACCATCCGCATGGTCGCGGCCGATCTCGTCAGCCTGGCGGCCGAGCAGCGTCTTCTCGTCGTCGAGATCGCGTCAATGGCGGTGACCGTGAGCTACGAGGGGGGCGTGAAGCCATCTGACATCGACCGTCTGCGCCGGATGCTCGACGCCACGCGCTCGGACGCGCTGCTGGCCGACGCGATGATCGAGGAGCAGCGCCAGGCCTTCGGCGGCGCGATGGGCGGTGTCGTGCAGGCCCAGGCGTTGTGGCTAGGGTCGCGAGACAAGCTCTGGTTGGGCTGCGAGGCGATGCTGCGCTCGCTCGCCGAACGCGACATGGTCGCCGCTCCGGCGGCGGCGAGCGCGGTTCAGATCGACGCGCAGCCCGCGCTCGCCGCCTTGTCCCGCCTGGCCGAGCAGTTGCAGGCGGTCGAGCACAGCGTCAGCCGAGAACAGGTTCGCCTGCTCTACTTCGGAGTCGCGCTGGCGCTGGTCGTGCTCGCGTTGCTGTCGCTGTTCGTCGTCGAGCCGACGGCGCGCGCGGTGCGCCGTCAGGTGCGCCGGCTTGCCGACCAGGCCGCCGAGCTGGCGCGCATGGCGCTGGTCGCCGAGCGCACCGACAACCACGTCGTCATCACGGACGCCGAGCGCCGCGTCGAATGGGTTAACGAGGCCTTCACGCGCGAGACCGGCTACCGGCTGGACGAGGCGCGCGGCCGCAATCCGGCGCAGCTGCTGCACTCCGACGCAAACGACCCGGTCGCCGTCGCCCATCTGCAGGCCGCCCTCGCGGCCGGTGAGGGCCTGCGCGCCGAACTGCTGTGCCGCGCGAAGGACGGGCGCGAGTTCTGGCTTGAGGCCGACTTCCAGCCGCTGCGCGACGCCGACGGCCTGCTGCGCGGCTATGTCACCGTCGGCCACGACGCCACCGAGCGGCGCCGGCTGCAGGAGCAGCTGCGCCACGCGGCGCGCACCGACACGCTGACCGGGCTGCCCAACCGCAGCGTCGTGCTCGACCGCGTGCAGCGCGCGATCCAGCATGCCGCCCAGCATGCCGGCTACGGCTATGCGGTGCTGTTCATGGACTTCGACCGCTTCAAGCAGGTCAACGACACCCTCGGCCATGCGGCCGGCGACCAGATGCTGCGGCAGATCGCAGTCCGCATCGAGGAGACGCTGCGCCCCGGCGACGCGGTCGCGCGCGTGCCNTCGCACCTGCGTACCGCGGCGCGCATCGGCGGCGACGAGTTCGTCGTCGTGCTCGAAGGCATGCGCGGCGTCGACGATGCCGTCACCGTCGCCGAGCGTCTGCTCGCCGTGCTGTCCGAGCCCTACCGGCTCGGCGCGCACGCGGTGCAGTCGAGTGCGAGCATCGGCATCGTCACCGCCGACCACGCTGCGGCGAGCGCTGACGAGGTGCTGCGCGACGCCGACACCGCGATGTACGAGGCCAAGCGCGCTGGCCGCGGCCGCTGCGTCGTGTTCGACAGCTCGATGCACGAGCGCGTCGTCAAGGCGCTCGCCTTCGAGACCGAGCTGCGCCGCGCGGTGCGCGAAGGCGAGCTCTTCGTCGTCTATCAGCCGGTGGTCGACCTGAACAGCGGTGCGCTCGTTGGCGCCGAGGCGCTGGTGCGCTGGCGTCACCCGACGCAGGGCGTCGTGACGCCGGCGCATTTCATCGGGCTGGCCGAGGAAACCGGGTTGATCGACGCGATCGGCGGCCANGTGCTGGAAAGTGCCTGCGCGCAATTCGTGCGCTGGCGCGCCGAACTCGGCGCGCGCGCGCCGATCGAGCTGGCNGTTAACCTGTCGCGCGCCCAGCTCGAGCGGCCCGAGCTCGCGGCCGAGGTGAGCGCGGTGCTCGAGCGNTGCGGCATGCGTGCGGCNGAACTNCAGTTCGAGATCACCGAGAGCCTGGCCGCGCAGAGCGAGCGCGTGCAGGCCGCACTGCGCGAGCTGAAGTCNCTGGGCGTGCGCCTCGCGCTCGACGATTTCGGCACCGGTTATTCGTCGCTCGCCTGCCTGCACCAACTGCCGGTGGACACGGTGAAGATCGATCGCTCTTTCGTTCGTCACGCCGAAACGGTGGAATACCACCGCGTGCTGATCGANGCCACGATCCGGGTCGCACGCGCGCTTCGCATGACGACGGTCGCCGAGGGCATCGAGACCACCGGCGAGGCGACACTGATGGAGCAGCTCCATTGCAACCGTGGTCAGGGCTACCTGTTCGGCAAGCCGATGGCTGCGGACGAATTCGCGCGCTGGGTGCTCGCGACCGCCGACGCCTGAAATCCATTCGCGATCGATCGTCGCGAATGGCGATCTGTCGGATTGCGGCCCGCCGCGGCCGTTCGCGGGCCCGCTTGCGAACAAGCAAAGGCGCGTCCGGCGGTGCTCGGCTCGAAGACCAAAGCCGGTGGCAGCGCATGGGCGCTGCCCATGCAAGGCGGCTGCCCGCGATCGGCCGCATCGGGCCGCGAGCGGCCCCACGTTCCTGGTCGATCGGTCGCATGCCGGCATGTGCCCCCGGGTCCGCCTGGCCGTCGACGCACGCTGCAGTCTGTCGGCGCGAGGCTACGCTTCGTCGCAGGGGATGCCGCGCGCCCCGGCGCCTGCCTACACTGCGCGCGGCTGCCGGCCAAGACGGCCCAGCAAGCGCGAGGTCGAACCGATGAAGAAGAAGTGGCTGATGGGGGGCGCGGTGACGCTGGTCGTCGCCGGTCTGGGCGGGGCCTGGTTCGCTGGCTGGCTCGGGCCGGGCAACGGCACCGCGGAGGCGAAGGCTGGTGACAAGGCCGGGCCCGCGCTCGAATTCACGGCGGCCGAGGTCGTGCGGCCGACGAGGGCGCGAATGCCGTCAGTGATCGAGTTCTCCGGGCCACTGATTGCACCGCAGACGGCGATCGTGCGCACGCGGGCCGCCGGTACGCTGCTCGCGCTCGACGTCGCCGAGGGCAGCCGCGTCACGGCCGGTCAGCGGCTGGGCCGGATCGATCTGGCCGAGCTGGCGAGCCGCGTCGCCGAGCGCAGCGCGAACCTGGAATCGGCGCGCGCCGCGCTGAACCAGGCTCAGCGCACGCTGGCATCAAACGAGGGTCTGGCGGCGCAGCACTTCATCTCGCCGATCGCGCTCGACAACTCGCGCGCCTCGGTCGATACCGCACGCGCCGGGCTCGACGCGGCGAAGGCCGCGCTCGACACCGCCCGGCTGAGCCTGCGCGACGGCGCGCTCGTCGCGCCGATCTCCGGCATCGTTGCCCGGCGCAGCGTCGTCCAGGGCGAGACGCTCGCGGTCGACCAGGAGGTGCTGACGATCGTCGACCTGTCGCGGCTCGAGCTCGCCGGCCTCGTCGGCACGCACGAGGTTTCCCGGTTGGCGCCGGGGATGGCGGTGCAGGTGCAGGTCGAGGGGGTGGCGGCGCCAGTGGCCGGACGCATTGCGCGCATTGCGCCCGCGGCCGAGCCCGGCACGCGCTCGATCGGCGTCACGATCGCGCTCGCGAACCCGGGCGAGCGGCTGCGTGCAGGCCAGTACGCCGTCGCACGCGCGACGCTGGCCGACGACATCGAACGCCTGACGCTGCCGGTCGCCGCGGTCACAAGCGCCGGCGGCGAAGACCACGTCTGGGTCATCGCCGGCGGCACGCTGGCGCGGCGCGCGGTCACCGTCGGCCGGCGCGACGACCTCGCCGGGCGCGTCGAACTTCTGTCCGGGCTCGCCCCAGACAGCGAGGTGCTCGCGGTGCATTTCGACAACCTGCGCGAAGGTGCCAAGGCCAGCGTCGTGAGCCGGCGCGCGGCGGCCGTCGCGTCAGCGGCGGCCTCGCTGCCGGTGGCACTGAAGTAGGAGCGCCGGCGATGTGGATCACCCGCGTCTCGATCAAAAACCCGGTGTTCGCCGTCATGGTGATGGTCGCGCTGTGCGTGCTGGGCCTGTTCTCGCTATCCAAACTGGGTGTCGAGCAGATGCCAGACATCTCGCTGCCTGGCGCTTGGATCGAGGTCAGCTACCCGGGCGCCGCGCCCGAGGCGGTGGAGCGCGAGATCGCCAAGCCGCTCGAAGAGGCCGTCAACAGCGTCGCCGGCGTCAAGCGCATCACCTCGCGCAGCTTTGAGGGCAAGGCCGACATGAGCGTCGAGTTCAACCTCGACACCGACATGGGCCGCGCGATGCAAGACGTGCGCGACCGCATCGCCGCGGTGCAGGCGAGCTTCCCGGTCGACGCGAAGGCGCCGACCGTGGCGCGCTGGAACAACGACAATAGCCAGCCGGTCGTCAATCTCGCATTGCTGAGCAAGACGCGCGGCACGCGCGAGCTGTCGATCCTGGCCGAGCAGCTGGTGGCAAAGCGGCTGCAGCGTGTCGCCGGCGTTGCGCGAGTCGACATCAACGGCCTGACCGAACGCGAGGTGCGAATCGACCTCGACCCGCAGCGCTTGCGGGCCTACGGCGTGACGCCGGCCGAAATTGCGACCGCGCTCAAGGACGCGAACGCCGACCAACCAGTCGGGCTGATCACCGACCCGGTGCGCGATGCGTTGCTGCGCGTCGAGGGCCGGGTGCGCGACCCGCGCCAGTTCGCGGACATTGTCGTCGCGCGCCGCGGCGGGCTGGCGCTGACGCTGGCCGATCTGGGCACGCTGGTCGAGCGCGAGAAGGAGCCCGATTCGCTCGCGCGCATCAACGGCCAGCGGGCGGTCAGCTTCAACGTCTTCAAGCAGCAGGACGCGAACATTGTCGCTACTGGCGACGCCGTCAAGCAGGCGATGGACGAGATCCGCAAGAACTTGCCGCCGGACGTCGAGTTGCGCCTGATCTATGCCTCCAGCGACTGGGTCAAGGGCTCGCTCACCGGGCTGGAGCACACGCTCGTCGAGGGCGCGCTGCTGACGGTCGCGATCGTGTTCCTGTTCTTGCACTCGTGGCGCAGCACGATCATCACCGGGCTGACGCTGCCGATCGCGGTGGTCTCGAGCTTCATTGCGATCTACCTGTTCGGCTTCACGCTGAATTTCATGACGATGATGGCGCTGAGCCTTTGCATCGGCTTGCTGATCGACGACGCGATCGTCGTGCGCGAGAACATCGTGCGCCATATCCACCTCGGCAAGGACCACCTGAGCGCAGCGCGCGACGGCACCGAGGAGATCGGCCTGGCCGTGATGGCGACGACCTTCGCGCTCGTCGCGGTGTTCGCACCGGTGGCGTTCATGGGTGGAATCATCGGCAGGTTCTTCTACCCGTTCGGCATCACTGTCGTCGTCGCGGTGCTGGTGAGCCTGTTCGTCAGCTTCACGCTCGACCCGATGCTGTCAAGTGTCTGGAAAGACCCGCCGTCGGCGCGGCTGAAGGCGCTGCCGGTCGTAGGCCACGCGATCCGCGCCACCGACTCGCTGCTCGAGGCCTTGCACCGCGTCTACGAGCGGCTGATCCGCTGGGCCTTCAGCGGCCGGCGCTTCGCGCTGCTGCTGCCGGCCTGGGGCCACGGCTTTCGCGCCGACGGCACGCGCGACAAGGCGAGTCCGCGCCGCTGGCGGCGCGCGACCCTCACGCCGCGCGGTGTAGTACTCGCGATCGGCGTNGTGAGCTTCGTCGTCGCGATCGCCCTGGCGCCGCTGGTCGGCAGCGAGTTCGTGCCGCAGACCGACCAGAGCTATACCCAGCTCGCGCTGCGCATGCCCGTGGGTTCGAGCCTCGAGCGCAGCGACGCCAAGGTGCGCCAGGTCGAGCAGGTGGTGATGGCGATGCCCGAGGTCGAGACGGTGAGTACCTGGATCGGCGGCGCCGGTCAGCGCAACCAGGCATGGCTGAACATCGCGCTCAAACCGCGCAGCGAACGCGAGCGCAGCCAGAAGCAGGTCGAGGACGCGATCCGCGCCGCGATCGCGAAGATCCCCGGCACCGGTGCGTCGCTCGGCTTCGACCGGCCGATCTACGTCGCGATCCTAGGCAATGACGAGCAGGCGCTGGCGCGCGTCGCGAACGAATTCGCGGAGAAAGTCAAGACGATCAAGGGCGCGGTCGACGTCGAGTCGTCGGTGCAGCCGGGGCTGCCGGCCTACGCGGTTCAACTCAAGCCGGCAGCGGTGCGCGAACTTGGCCTGACCGCGCCCCAGCTGGCTTCGTCGCTGCGCGCATACGTCAACGGAGAGACCGCGACCTATTGGACCGCGCCCAACGGCGACCAGGTCGACGTCGTGCTGCGCCTGAACTCGAGCCAGCGCGAAAACCTGGACCAGTTGCGCACGCTGCCGGTGGCATTCTCGAAGGACGGCATGCCGGTCACGCTGGACAGCGTTGCGACGATCACGCGTGTCTTCAACCCCGAGGTGATCCGACGCCAGGACCTGATGCGGCGCGAGGCGATCTTCGCCGGCGTCAAGGACCGCAGCCCGGGTGACGTCGGCGCCGACGTGCAGAAGCTGATCAAGGCCACGAACCTGCCGCCAGGCGTGCATTTCGACATCGGCGGCCAGATGCAGGACCAGGCCGACGCATTCGCTGGCCTGCTCGGCGCGATGGCGCTTGCCGTGATCTTCATCTACATCGTGCTCGCGAGCCAGTTCGGCAGCTTCGTGCAGCCGATCGCGATCATGGCGAGCCTGCCGCTGGCGCTGATCGGCGTGATGCTCGCGCTGCTGTTCTGGCACAGCACGCTGAACGTGTTCTCAATGATCGGGCTCGTGATGCTGATGGGTCTGGTGACGAAGAATGCGATCCTGCTCGTCGACTTCGCGAATCATGCGCGCCAGGCCGGCGCGACGGTGGCCGACGCGGTGCTGCAGGCCGGGCTGATCCGGATGCGGCCGATCATCATGACGACCGCGGCGATGGTCTTCGGCATGCTGCCGCTGGCGCTGGCGCTCAACGATGGCGGTGAGATCCAGGCGCCGATGGGGCGCGCGATCATCGGCGGCGTGCTCACGTCGACGCTGCTCACGCTGGTCGTGGTGCCGGTGATCTACAGCTATCTGGTGCGCGACCACAAGCCGGCGCCCGCTGCGGCCGCGGCGCCGCAGGCGCTGGGCGGACCGGCACTGCCGGGCGCGATGCCGGCCGATCGCGACTGAGCGTCGGCTGCGCCTCCCGCGCGACCGAACCGACGCTGTCGCGTCGGCACGCGGACCACCCGGTCCGCGTGCCATGCGCACGCCCGACCGCTGCCAGGCGCGAGTCCCGGAGCACGCAGGCTCGCTGGGTGTGAACGTCCGGTGTAAGGAATCGACCCCGCCGCTCGTCTAAGGCTGGCACGGCCCGATGTCTGCAGGGATATCGGAGTTCCTGGCACCACGGCGGCAGCGGCCGCGATCGCAATCAGTCAACACTCAACCGGAGAAACCCATGAACCACGTCACCCCAAAATTGTCCACCGTCGCTTTGGCGCTCGCGCTCGGCGCTGCTTTCACGACGCTGCCTGCGGCCGCGCAGTCCGCCGAGAAGGAGAAGTGCTTCGGCGTCGCCTTAAAGGGCAAGAACGACTGCAAGGCCGGCGCCGGCACCACCTGCGCAGGCACCGCGAAGGTAGACGACCAGAGCAACTCCTGGTCCTTCGTGCCCAAGGGCACTTGCGAGAAGACGCCTTCGAAGACGTCGCCGACCGGCTACGGNCAGACCCACGAATACATGGCGAAGAAGGCCTGAACCGTCTNGGTTGTCGNCCCACCCGCGTCCGCCATGTCCAGCGTCGCCCCGATGCCCGTGTCGCTCGTCACGCAACCGCAGCGGGCGGCTTGGGCGGCGCGCCGTGCGGGTGATGCGCNCGGGGCACTCCCGGCGCGGGCCGGTGTCGGGCTCAAGTCGCAGCATTTCGANGTCGTGCTCGCTGGCGGCGCCGAAATCGGTTTCTTCGAGATCCACGCCGAGAACTACATGGTCGACGGCGGGCCCTTCCATCACGCGCTGGGGCGCATACGGCGCGACCACGCACTGTCGCTGCACGGCGTGGGCCTGTCGATCGGCGGCTTGAACGCGCTCGACGAGGCCCACCTCGACCGCCTCGCGGTGCTGATAGATCGCTATCAGCCGGCGGCGTTCTCCGAGCATCTGGCCTGGTCGAGCCACGGCGGCGTCTTCTACAACGACTTGCTGCCACTGCCCTACGACCGCGCTACGCTGGCGCGCGTCTGCGACCACGTCGACCGCGTGCACGAACGGCTGGGCCGACGGATGCTGCTCGAGAATCCGTCGACCTACGTCGAATTCGCGGCCTCGACAATGGACGAGGCGGCCTTTCTGAGCGAGGTGATCCGCCGTACCGGTTGCGGCCTGCTGCTGGACGTGAACAACGTCCACGTGTCCTGCGTGAACCACGGCCGCGACGCCTGGTCCTTCATCGAAGCCTTGCCGTTGCAGGCCGTGGGCGAGATCCACCTCGCCGGATTTGCGCGCGACATCGACGCGGCCGGCGCGCCGCTGCTCATCGACAACCATGGTGCGCCGGTCGACGACGCGGTCTGGCGCCTGTACACGGCCGTGATCGCACGTCTCGGCCCGCAGCCGACCCTGCTCGAGCGCGACCACGACGTGCCCGCGTTCCCGGTGCTGATGGCCGAGGCGCAACGCGCCAATGAGGTGATGCACGGTTGGCGACGCCGTGCCGGCCTCGGCCAGGAGCGCGCATGAGCCCGGCGAGCGCGAGCGCCCAGACCCAGTTCGCTGCGTCACTGCTCGCGCCCGATCGACCCTGCCCGCCCGGGCTCACAGCCTGGAACGGGTCCGATCCCGCGCGACGCCTGGCGGTGTACCGCAACAACGTGCTCAGTTCCCTGATCGACGCGCTCGCCGACACCTTCCCGGTGACGCAGGCGCTGGTCGGTGTCGAATTCTTCCGCGCGCTTGCGGCGCGCTTCGTGCGCTGCCATCCGCCGCGCTCCTGCGTGCTCGCCCACTACGGCGCCGAGCTGGCGCCGTTCATCGACGCCTTTGAGCCCGCCCGCAGCGTGCCCTACCTGGGCGACGTGGCACGGCTCGAATTCGCGCGCGTGCAGGCCTACCACGCGGCCGACGCCGAGATCGTCAGCGGCGACGCGGTGCGCCGGGCGCTGGCCGAGATNGAGCGCCTCGACGAGCTTCAGGCGCGCTGCCACCCTTCGGTGTCGGTGCTTGCCTCGGCGCACGCGGTTGTCTCGATCTGGGCCGCTCATCAAGGCGAAGGCGAACTCGGCACGGTCGACTCCGATGCGCCCGAGGCGGCGCTCGTCGTACGCCTGCACGAGGACGTGCTCGTGCTGCGGTTGCCGCCCGGTGCCGACACCTTCATCACCGCGCTGCAGCGCGGCGTACCGCTGGGCGCGGCCGCAGCGCAGGCGGCGCAGCAAGCGCCGGCCTTCGATCTGCCC
>JGI20214J51088_10001090_pt1 | contig 18428 bp, 29 predicted proteins | sample WetSurMetagenome_FD_51088 | JGI IMG/M metagenome (IMG submission 51088) | reverse complement strand
AAAAGTGACCCTAGAAGAATATCTTGCATTACCAATAAATGATCCAGATCCTATAGCAATTGGATCAAAATATAGATTCAAGAGTGATAGAGAATTTAAGGCTGGTGATATTGTTTGTTATTTCGAGGTAATTAATGTAACAAAAAAAGCCTTTAGTATTTCACATGAAGCTGAAAATAAATTTATTAGACTTACTCAAGGAGAATAAAAGATTGCTAGAATTTATCTTAAAATTTTTTCTTACAAAAGAAAAAAAATGGAAAAATTTGGGACTGTGGAAATTTAGTTTTTAAATGGGAGAATGTAAATGAAATTAAGCGATAATGCGATTCGTATTTTTGAAACTCTTTATTCAAAAGAAAATGAAACTATAGAACAAACAATGCGAAGAGCAGCAAAAGCTTTTGCTACAAATGAAGATGAAAAAGAAGAAGCTTTTCAATTACAAATAAAAAATATATGGCGACCTAATACACCTACATACTTTAATTCTAATCAAAAAGAAAAATTATATTCTGCATGCTGGGTTGTTCCTCTTGAAGATTCAATGAATGGTATTTATGATGTTGCAAATTTAGCTCGAATTATATTTTCTTATGGTGCCGGAATTGGTATTCCAATCGGCAATCTCAGAGAAAAAGATGCTAATATTTATGGCTCCTTTGATAGAACAGCTCGTTGTTATACTGAACCTTTAGATAAGATTCAATGTGGAATTCATTCAGAAATTTCTGGTATACATGATGCGCATGAATATGTTGATGGTAATTGTAAATGGTGCGGAAAAAGTGAAATGCCGGAAGGTAAATCTTCTGGTCCTATAATCTTTATGAAATTATATGATGCCGTTGCAGCAACTACTAAGTCTGGTGGTAGGGCCAGGAGAGCAGCTATTTTATGTTGTATGCCTGTTTGGCATCCCGATATTTTAGATTTTATTAATTGTAAAGAAATTGATGGAACTTTATCTAATATGAACATTTCTGTTAGTATTACAGACAAATTTATGCAATCACTTGAAGATAAAATTCCGTTTGCTTTACATACTCCATATGATGGGTCCTTTATAAAGAATGAGGATCCTGAATTAATTTGGGACTCTATAGCTAATATGGCCTGGAAAACAGCTGATCCAGGTGTATTATTTATTGATACAATAAATTATTATAATTTACTTAAAAAAATATTATTGATTCAATCCCCAAATCCATGTGGAGAAAAGCCAATGCCTGGTTTCTTTTCTTGTAATCTATCACATATTAATCTAACTAAATTTATTGATTCTAATGAATTTGATTATGATTCTCTTTATGATGTTACAAAAAAAATAACAAGATTGATGGACAACATTATTGATTTACAGGATTATCCAGATCTGAGATTTAAGGAAACAACTCAAAAATATAGACCCCTTGGTATAGGTTTTATGGGATTGGCTGATGCTATGTTTGAATTGGGTATTAAATATAATAGTAAAGAAAGTAAAGAATTAGTTTCAAATATTGCAAAAACTATGCTTAGGGCTTCACTTGAAACTTCAGCTTTACTTGCTAAAGAAAGGGGTCAATTTGGTAATTATGATATTGTTAAAGATGATGTAGAAGAAGTAATTACTAAACTTCTTAGCCCTTTAGATGCTAAAGATAAAGAAATTCTTCAATTAATTAAAGAAAATGGTTTACGTAATTGTGAGCATACAACAATAGCGCCCACCGGCACTACAGCAATTTCATGCGATTGTTCTTATGGTATTGAGCCCTGTTTTGGTTTAGTATGGGAAAAGAATTTAATGACTGGTGATAAAATGAAATTTGTTAATCCAATTTTTGCGTCTAAATTTAAAAACGAATCCTGGTATACACCAGAATTATTAGATAAAATTGCCTCCAATGGAGGTTCATTAAAAAATGTTAGAGGTATTCCAAGAGAAGTAAAAGAGATATTTGTTGTTGCTCATGATATTAAACCAAAAGAAAGAATAGAAATTCAAGCTGCATGTCAACAGCATTTGTCTGCGGCAATAAGTGCTACAATAAATTTACCAGCTGATACTACAATTGAAGAAATAAAAGATTTATATCATTATGCTTATGATTTGGGTTTAAAGGGTGTTACTGTTTACCGTGATGGATGTAAAAAAAATCAACCAGTTACATTTAAAAAGGAAACCGGTGAAGTTATTTCACATTTTGTGCGGCCCTCTAGTCTTCCTTCAGTAAAACATTGTATTCAGTTAGCTGAGGAAAAACTCTATGTTGATGTTGTTGAATATTCTGGCCGCGTTGTTGAAATTTGGATGGAATACGGCCAGGCCGGACATGAATTAAATATTATTCTTAAGGGCTGGGGCAAGACTTTATCTACTGCTCTTCAACATGGCATGCCGCTAAGTGAAATTGTCAAACAACTAAAAGGAATGAAAGGTGAAAGTCCAGTTTGGTTTCGATTTGATGAACTAGATAAAAAACCGACACAATTATTTTCTGTTCCGGACGCTCTTGCTAAATTATTGGAGTATCATTATCTTAAAAAGAAAAAGGAAGAAATTGAGGGTCCTATTACATTTGAGGCTGAAACTTGTCCTAAGTGCAAAAGTAATACTTATATTATGGTTGAAGGTTGTGCTACTTGTTCATCATGTGGTTTTAGTAAATGCTCATAAAGGGAGGGAAAATGGAATTGTGGATAGTTGGTGAAGTGATAAGTTTTAGTTCAGAATCTAAAGATCAGATAACTTTTATAAAAAGTATTAGGGGTATTTATGACTCCAGAGAAAAAGCATTAGAAATATGTGTCGATAAACATGGATTTGTGGCTCCACTTATTTTAAATGATAATCCGGATGAAGATGGAAGTGAGGAAATCGAATGGGAAGGTTTTTTCTATCCAAATGCTTAGAAATTTATATAAATAAAATAAAAAGCGGAGAAATAACATGGGCATTGAAGACAAAATTAATAAGTATTTAGAAGAAAAAAGGCCGTATATGGACCCAGGTGAAGCTGGAGAATTTGCTGGTAGAGGCGATAGAAGAGAAGAAGAGAAGGCCTGCCCACTTTGTGGAGGCACTAAGAAACATGAAAAGAGTTGTATGAATCGTGGTGTCAAGCTTTCTCAGAAAAAAGAAAAGAATGAATCTAAAGAAACTCCCAATTTAGATATGATTTTTGAAAGTGGCTTAAGTGTTGCCGAAATTGCTAAAAAGGAAGGCATTTCTCGACAATTTGTACATAGAGCTTTGAAATCAGCTGCAGGCAAACTATATGATGCTATGGCTAAAGCTACTGGAGAATCACCATTTAAAGTATTAATTTCTATTGCTGTTGCTTTAAATCTTGAAAGCCAAGAAGATTTTAATGATTTAAAAAAATTAATGCCATCTAATATTCTTAAAGCGGTTGAAGATGATGCAAAAAATTATCTTCGAAAATAAGGTTTACTAATAATATAAAGTTATTACAATAAAGGAGACAAAATGAATAGATTAAAAGATCCTGTAGACGATGTTTATTTTGAAGAAGAGGATGAAGGCTTAACAGATCCTACTGATGATGATGTTTAATACAATTTAAAGAGGTTTATTATGACTGTTGCTAAAGTTGTTAAGTGTTATTCAATACCAGATGATGTTGATATTAATTACAAATGTCAACAATGTGAAACAAACCAATCAGTTAGACTACGATCTGATATAAAAGAATATAAAGCTTATTGTGAAGTTTGTGAAACGATAAATGAACTCGAAATTATTGTTTGTCCTGAATGTAATTCTTCTGGGTTTGTGAAAGAAAATCAACAAAGTATATATAATTCTTTGCCTTATCATTGCCAAAAATGTGCGGTATGCTTTTAAAATGCTATCATGGGAAATCATAAAAGAATTTTGCTTTAAAAATCTTGATCAACCAAAAGAGCATAGATCCCATAAAATAAATGCGCGGTGCCCATTCTGTGGCGATTCTAAAAAATCTAAAATAAAAAAACGTCTTTGGGTTACATTTAAAGATGAAGAAGATATATGCATCTTTCATTGTTTCAATTGTAATGAAAGTGGAAGTTTTTATAAAATTTATGCTTTTATAGAAAATATAAATGAAAAAGAAGCAAGAGAAAAATTTGAATCAACACAAGTAGCAATAGATCATATTAAAAATACTCTTTTACAAAGATCGCCTATTATCATTAAATCTGAAGAAAAAGAGATTAAAAATTTTAATTGGATTAGAGATTATTGTTTCAAAAGCGATGAAGAGGGTTATGCGGTTAATATAGCCTTAAAAAGATTAAAAGAATTTCGTACAGAAAGATTAATTCCGGATTGGGTTGATCTTTTTATTGCTTTTAGAGACCCTTATACTGGAAGAATTATAATACCAATATATAATGAAAATAAAAATATTATTTATTTTCAAGCGCGCTCTTTAGCTAAGAATCCAACAAATAAATATCTTAACCCTGTTGCTGATAAAATATTAAAACAAGATTTATCAAAACATAAAGATCCACTTATTGTTACTGAAGGTCTTATCGATAGTTTTATGTTACCGGGTCATGGAGTTCCAAGTTTGGGAGCGTTTATTTCAGATGAATTTCTAGAATATCTTTTTCAACATTCTTCTGATATTATAATTGCTCTTGATAATGATTCTGCTGGATATAAAAGTCTTAATCGAATCCTTAATGAGAGCAAATATGCTTATAAATTAAAATGGTTCCTTATGCCCAAAGAATATAGTTGCATTAATGATCTTAATAAATTAAAGATGTTAAATAATAATATAAATATTATTGANTTTGTAATTAAAAATTCAGTTTCTACTACAACAGTTAAAATACTATTAAAATTAGATACTTGGAGGAACCCACTATGAGAATGACAGAAATAGGTCGTGATCTAATTGTGGTTACTGAAGACGACCTGGGTCCCGGCGCTTTTCAAGCAAACACAAACGAATCAAAAATACATTTAATTAAATTTAAATTTAAAGAACCGTCAAAATCAAAAATTTTGACAATAATGGACAAATTTCCGACTACAAAAAGATTTATTGTTTCAGATAATATTAAAAGTTATAATGAAATTTTAAAAACAACTAACTGTAAATATTATATTCAAAATAGATTAAATTCATCTGGAATAGTTTCGTTTTTTAGAAAGAATAATAAAGTCTTCCTGTCAATACCAAGTCTTTTATCTGAAGAGAAAGATTTTGTCCTAAATTATGCTTTAGATGATGTTTTAAGAAATCTAGAAATTATTATGATTGAACAAAAAGACTACGAAAAACATATAGATGCTTTTTTTAACTGGAAGGGAAATGTTGTTTTATTTGATAAGGACAAATATTCATTTATATTATAGGATAATCATGAAATGAGTAAAACGGGCGGAAAATGGGTAAAAGGAGCATGGAAAGATAATACATCTATGCTGGCTCAAGATAAAAAATCTAGAAAAATAAAATTAAAGGATACAGCCTTTGAGGAATTCCTAGAGAAACATAAACACTTTAATATTCAAAAACATAAAGAAGAAGCAAAGAAACTTAAATCACAAGCAGAAGACTTTATAAAAAAAGAAGATTGGGGGTCATCCGCCAATGCCTCTCTATTAGCAAAATTTCATGATAAAGCTATAAAGTTTAAGAATGAGAGTATACTAAATAAAATAAATATAATATTGTTTTAATGATTTTATGCCTGATATTATTGCTGCGGGGCCTTACATAGGCGATTTTGAAAATGAAATTTTAAGTTTTCGCCCTTATATAGTGTGGCTATATAAAAACCAGCAATTTAAAGATTTTTATGTGTCTTCTCATTCTTCTAGAAGGTTTTTGTATCATTGGCTTCCTGATAGTAATTTTATTCCGGTCGATGAAAAATATAATGACGATGCTAAGCAAGATAAATATTATAATACTTTAGTAACACATGCACAATATTTTAAACTGATTCGCTGGTTAAGAAATAAAATTTATAATAATTCAACCACAATAAAAAAAGATGATATAAAAATTTATACTGTACCTTATACAAAAATATGTGATCCAGTGATTTACGATAAGAAAATATTCACACCCATTATTATGAATATTGAGAAAAAAAATTATGTTTTATATGAAAATGAGATTTACTTTCCAGAATATGAATATAAAATATTACTAGATTTTGATAATTATTATGATAAAATTAAAGCTTTATTAGAGGCTAAATGTGTAGTATGTGAAGCTGGATTGTGGACGATTATTTCCAATATGCATAAGATCCCAGTGTTTTCTTGGTCTGAAGGAGCTATAGGTAAATACAAGATTGGTGGAGATTATGGTTTCGGTAATGAAGATAATTGTACTATATTTTGTGACAACGAAAATACACTGAAAAAAACGATGGCATTATATTTAAGAAGAATTATNGAGAAATAAACTAAATGCCGAAGAAAGGAATTGTAAGGAGTTAAATTATGTCACCGCTATTTGATTTATATTGCCAAAAGTGCGATACTGTTGAAGAAGATGTTTGGCTTAAAATAAATGAAGAAATTCCTTTATGCATTAAATGTAAAAAGGAAAGAAATAAAATTTGTAATTGTCACAGTTTTAAATTACGTTATGACCCAAAGAAAGACTCTTGTGGTTGGGCATTTAACAGTTATGATCATTCATCTTATTGGGACGCCGTTAAAAAAGAAAGAGCAGAAGGTAAAAATGTTAAAGCTTGTAATGAAAATTAACAGGTTAATTTGTTATGTCTAAATTTACTAAATGCTCTTGTTTTGATGGATATGGAAAATGCCATGACCCATATTGTAAGATTCATGGTTTCAATATCGGAGTGATTGTGAATGGAAAAAAAATTGAAAAGTATCCGGCGGTATTAATAAAAAAAGAATTAAGTGATAAATTAATATCTTCTATTGATAAAATTGAAGTTAAAAATAATGGTTCATTAGCAATCCATTTAAACCGGCCTATTGAAATTGTTTGTAGTGGGGATTTGCTTTTTACACTTAAAGGTGAATTAGGAATATTAGCTGAAGATAAAATTTGTTTAGATTCAAAGGAAGTCCATTTAAACTCTAGAAATTGTAAACAGATTAGTGAAATGGAAGAAACAATATTAAAAGTCCTTCTTAATAAAATAGGCGTTCCAGAAACAATAGATCATAATAAAATAGAACAAGTAAAATTTGAATTTAAAGAGCAAATTAAAAAAGAAATTAAAGAAGAGTTACTTAAAGAAATTTTATTAAAAGAAAAACATGGGGATAATGGATGACTGATTTTTGGGAAATACCGGCTTTATCAGCAAGTGACGTTGAATTTTTCAGCTTAATGTTAAGCGCTAATTATTTATTAATAGATAAACTAAATTCACTTATTGTTGACATTGCCGATCTTAAAACATCAATAGAATCTGTTAATACTTCAATTGATAAAGGGTCAAATGCTGCTTCTTTGTTGTCAGCTGAATATTATTCAAAGCAGGATTTGGATAATGATGGCCTGGTATATGGAATACACTTTTATATCACTAATTGTCCTCCAATGTTGACTACAATACCGGCTAGAGGAACACCTTTAACCTGGGATCAGTATATAGATTCTCATCCAGATTTATTTTAATTAAACGAGAAATTAAGATGCGGGCAATTGGAAGAATAGGTGATATAAGATCCTGTGGAGCAATTATACTTTCTACTTATAATTCCTCTGTTTATGCTGATAATAGACTAATTGCAACATTAGGAGCTCTTGATAGTCACGGAGGAAATGCTATTAATTCATCTTCTAGTGTTTTTGTTGAAAATTTACCAATTATTATGTTAGGAGATGCTAATGATTGGTGTAAATGGATACATCCAGCACATTATTCACAGCCATTAATAACAGCTGATTTAAGTACGTTTGGAGATTAATATGAGAGAAGTCTTACATACCTTTAAAGAAATATTAATTGTTTTAATATGGGCATTATGTATTGCATTATTATTTGGTACTATTTTACAAATACATTTAGCCGGTAAAGTTGCAGAATATAAAGAAGCTTCAAAACTTATATCTCATTCTTATACAGAACAGGGGTTCTTAATTAATAAAGAACAAGCATTAATATATAATAGTTGGCTGGCCTATTGGAAAGAACTTGATAGAATTCCAATAATAGGATTTTTTATTCCAGAACCTATTAAAGAATTGAACCCGATTATACTTGAAAGGCCGAAATTAAAGTCCAATTAAAAAAAAATAAAGGAGATTAAATTGAAAGAATTTGTGCTGGTGGCGGGGTGTAACGGCTATATTGGTAATGCCCTCGTTCAAAAACTCTTATTTGAAGGATATAAAGTTGTAGGTATAGATAATAACATTAAATATAAATGGGCTAATAAAGTTACATCTCAATCAATTATTCCAATATTATCAATTAGGGATAAAAGTTCTAAATTTAAAAAAATTGGTAAATTTAATTATGTTAATATTGATATTGCCAAAGAACCACATGAACTTAAAGAATTGTTATCTAAATATCAATTTGATATTATAGTTAATTTAGCACAACAACCCTCAGCTCCATATTCTCATCTCTCTCTAGAAACAGCAACAGAAACGATGAATAATAATATCAATGGCACATTAAATATGCTTTGGTTATTATCTGATATGTCACCACATATACATTATATTGAAATAGAATCAATGGGTACTATNTCTCCAGATATTGGAATTCCTATTCTTGAAGGATATTTTTATCCAGAAAGTATATCTTATGAAAAATATGATACTGAAGACGGATTAGTTTTAAAAAATATTGGCAACAAATCACTATTTCCTAAAAGACCTGGTAGTATTTATCATGCTTCAAAAACAGCAAATACATATCTTGTTGATTGTGCTAATAGATGGTGGAATTTAAAAATAACTGCTATTAATCAAGGAGTTGTTTATGGAAACGGGACTAAGGAAATACAAGAGACAGAGATACATTCGCCTTTGTGGGTTGATGAATTCTTTGGTACAGTGGTTAATAGATTTATCGCACAAGCTTTACTTAATATTCCATTGACCATTTATGGAAAAGGTTTACAAAAGCGAGGTTTTATTGGATTAAATGATTCTATTCAGGCGATTATGCTTCTTATTAAAAATCCTCCGAAAGCTAATGGCGTGCGTTTTGTTAATCAATTAGATGAAGTGTTTTCAATAAAACAAATAGCTGATTTAATCTCAGATAATCAAAGTTTTATAGATACGCCGAGAATAGAAAATACAGATGATTTTTATTATAATCCTATTACTGATATTTTAAAGAATTTAGGTTTTGAAAAAAGCACAAATATTTTAACCGAAATTGAATTTGCTTTGCAACATATTGATAAAAACCTATTAGAGAAAATGGCGTCTCATTTTGCCCCAACGATTAAATGGAAAAAAGGTTTACATTAAAATAAAATTATTTAGAATAATATAGAGGGTTTATGACAAAGAAAATATTATTAATATATTCACTTTTCAGTTGTATGACAATAGGTTTAATATTTGGATTTGGATATATTTTCTCAATTGCCTTGAATACACTTCTTTTTCTTTCGTGTATCATTTTTTTTGCATTTAATTTTCTTGGTCTAGCCTTTCATTATTCATTGTCANTAATAATTGAATATTTAGAAGATTTATTAGCATCAATTAAAATAGAAGCTATTCCTGCAACGTTACCAACATCAGAACCAGTATTTGAAATTATCGGGAATGAAGAAGAGTTATAAGAAAAAATGTGTTTAAATGGCTATTTAGAAAAAAGGAGAAGCGCGTGCGTGTTGAAGAAATTAAAAAATTAGGACTTTATGATTTGCCACAAATTTTAGGTAATGATCAATCTAAAAAAGATATATCTTATGAAAAATATGTTGAAATTTTTCTAAAAGAAGAGCCGCGAGAACTTGAATCTATTGCTGAAAAGAAAGCTTTATTTTTTCTATTATGGGGTGCTATGTATGATAAGAAAATGGAAACTGATTTAAGTTACATGAAAGAATGGTCGATTTTAGATGTAAGAACTAAAGATGGCCAACTACCAACGACCTTGATAGAAAATAAACATTGTAGAGCCTCAGTTGGTGTTGATATGGTTAAGGGTTGGGTAGATTATGCTATTAATAAGAAAAGAAATGTTGTTTATTGTCCTGATTTAACTGAACTTCCTTTTGTTGATAATGCTTTTGATATTGTTTATAGTTATAAAACATTTGGTAGAGTAAAAGATAATAAAGAATTTCTAAAAGAACTTTGTCGAGTTTCAAAAAAATATGTGTTTCTGTTGATTGATGACATTGTACGAGATCGTAATATCCAATCGGCAACAACATTGGATTTACGTTTATATAAGAAATGGATTATTGACAATGGCTGTGTCGAATTGACACTTGTCAATAATCCAGTTTCAGGCAATCAAAATGAAAAACTTGTTGCTCTATATAAAAAATGTGGAGGTATTTCATGAAAAAAATAAAAATTATAGCGTCAGAACCGCTATTTAACAAATGGAAAGAGATAGGTAAAAGAATAAGGAATGTTGCTAATTTTATGGATGATGCTGCATCTATTGTACAAAATAATATGGAGCTCGAATTAGAGGATCTTCTTCGATGGAAAGATAAAGTTATACCGAGTATAATAGAAGAATTAGATAAAAGAAAAGATGAGGTAAATAAATTAGCTGAAATCACAAGAAATTATATTAAGGGATGTCAATGAGTCGACTACTAATAGAGATAATTAAAGAAAGAGAGGATAGCAGAAAAGTACATATGGCTATTTTCTGCGAGAAAATAAAAATAATACCGGGCTTAGTTATTGATGAACCATTAGCTAGAGCGGTTGTCTATGTTAATGATGTTGTCGTTTCGGTGGGTTATTTTGAGGATATGAAAAAAAATTATGATATAATTCTTAAAAATATGCAAGTGGAAAACCCGCCTTTAATTCAAATAATAAATAATGAGATAATTGTTAAAGAAGAATTAATAAATGAGTAGAAAACCTAGAATACTTTTTTGTGCGGATGTAATCGGCTGGGCATGGGACCAGAAGAGTCGAGTCCTCCAAAAATATCTATCAGATGAATTCGACATTTCAATTACTTATCTTCATGAACCTAATAATGCTGGTATAGATGTTGCCTTTTATGATCTTTACTTTTTATATGGATGGAATAATGTTGAGCGCCTGTTTAAAATCCCTAAAGAAAGAAAAATTGCTGGAGTAACCGCCCACAAACCTGAAATTACAATGAAAAGTTATATTGTGCCACAATTAAAATGTGTTATGTGGCATCATGCTAATTCAGTATTACTATTAGAAGAGTTAAGAAAATGGGAACTTGAAAATGTATTTTATGTTCCTAATGGGGTTGAAGAAGAATTATTTAATATTAAAGTTCCTATTCCTGAAAAAAGAAATAATTTAGTTATTGGTCATGTGGGTAAAGCTAGTGGAAATAAGTTAGATGCTAAAGGTCATGCAAGATTCATTGAGCCGGCATGTAAAATAGCAAATGTTATATATATTGGTCATTATAATAACTACAGAAATAGAATTCCACATGAAAAGATGCCAGATTTTTATCAACAAATTGATGCATTTATAGTTAGTTCTGAGACCGACGGTACACCAAATGGTGCCTTAGAGGCCGCAGCTTGTGGAAGACCGATACTTTCAAATAGAATAGGTAATATGCCAGAACTTATAAAAGACGGATATAATGGATTTTTAATTGAGCGAAATGTGGATGCTTATGTAGAAAAACTTTTATATTTAAAAAATAATAGAGAGCACCTTAGAGAAATGGGAAAAAACGCTAGAAAAACAATTGAAGAGAATTGGACATGGAAAATAATGGCAGAAAATTATCGAAATATGTTCAGATCAATTTTAGATAAAATTGGAATTCGTTAGGGAAATTATTGTTAGAATTATAGAAATAGTTATTTATCAATTTCTAGTAATTTGTTAATAAATAATATTATGATAGGTTATGAAATAAAAAAATCTTGGGGTTATTATCGGGTTTTAATTAATAATGCTCAATGTCGTATAAAACATATGGTTGTTTTACCAAATGGATATATTTCTATGCAATTTCATATGTTAAGAGATGAACTGTGGTTTATAGCTTCTGGAAATCCTATTATTAATCTTTGTCATGTTGAATATGTNGCTTCACCCGGCGATTATTTTCATATTAAATGTGGCGAACCGCATAAACTTATAAATAATACAAATGAAAAAATTGAATTAATTGAAATACAGGCCGGCACAAGTATTGAAACAGATACTTGTTATTTAGAGAATTCATATAATAAAATAAAATCTGGTCCGGTATAAAGGAGAAAATATGAAAGTAATTTTTTTTAATGTAGGCGCCTATATTGGTGAAATTACAGAAATTTTTATTAAGATTTTTAAGGAATTATTTATTGATTATGAAATTTACCAATTTGAACCAACAAAAGAACTGGTGAAAGTTTTAAAAGAAAAATTTAAAACTGATCCTAATGTTCATACATATCCAATTGCTCTTACAGATAAAGAAGGTGAGGCTTTATTATATAAATCTGAAAGATCAGATGGACACTCTCTTTATAGTACTAAATGGAATGTTGATAAAAATGATTTTGAAAGTGTTAAATGCGATAAATTTTCTAATTGGTACAACACTAATATTAAACAAAAAAATAATAACGAAATCTATATCTTAAAATGTAATATTAATGGCAGTGAATTAGAGTTTTTTAAGGATCTTATCGAGTCGGGTCTTAATAAAAGGATGGATATCTATTGCGGTAAAATCTACGGCAATATTCAAAAATCTGGAATTCTTACTTTAGTAGAACAAGAGAATTTTAAACAATATCTTATAGATAATAATATTGAGGAAATTAATTTATCTTCACCTTTTATATATAGTAATATAAATCTTTTGAAAGAAACTATTGCCTCAAAAATGATTACTAGTATACAACCTATAATTACAAAACCATTTATAACATCTAAAATTATTACCAAAGAACCATCTCCAAGATTAAGAAAAGAAAGAACAAATATGAAAGAAATTAAGGAAATAAATCGATAAATGCCAAATAATTTAAGATACCATATAGAGGAATTAAAAACTCTCAATGATAATGACTTTATTGATATTTCAACTTTAATAGATGTTTTTTATGAAAAATATGATTTAAAAATTTCTAAAACAAGAATAGAAAAAATAATTAATAATCTTAATAAAAAATTATTTATTGTGAGAGCAAGATTAGAGAATTCTACTGAAAAAATTATAGCTATAGCGCTTTTTTCTGCTATTCAAACCCTGTGTTTAGATAAAGCCCTGATAAGTGAATTAATAATCTTACCTGAATATCGTCAACAAGGCATTGCAAGAGAATTATTTAAGCATTGCATTAAAATAAGTAAAGAAAAGGCAGTTGATGTTATTGAATTAATTGTTCACCGAGATAACATTAATGCTATTTCATTATATAAATCTCTTGGTTTTGATTTTTCAAAGTATGATTATATGCGATATATAGTTTTAGAATGGCCTTTAAAAGATAAGAAAGAGGAGAAAAATTAAATGGATGATATAAAATTTCCAATATTTCAAAGCGAGCTTACCGAATTGTTTGGCAGACCAAATAAAAATGCTTCATGGTTAACATTTATTGATTTAACACAATATCGAGAATATTTTAGACATGTTTCTGGTTATTGGGAAAAAAGTGATGACGGAAAATGGGGATTTACTGGCCATGAACTGTTACAATTAGAATTTCCATCTGTCATTGAAACACTAATAGCAAGAAATCTAATAGGTGAATTAAAAACATTCGATGGATGTTTTAATATTCGAAAAATGACAAGTGGAAGATCATATTCTGTTCATTCATGGGGATTGGCATTAGATTTTAATGCGGCTGACAATTCTTATGGTAGTGATTGGTCCTTTTCAGATGAATATTATAAAGCATGGGCTGATCATGGATGGGAATGTGGTTCATTATGGAATACACCGGATGGAATGCATTGTCAACTGCCGTGGACAGCAGACTGGAGAAAAAGATCAAGTGGAATTTATACTCCTAAAATGAACTTTATTGAAGCCGGTATATCAATCGATGAAGGTTATACAGATCCACAAGTATAAAATTTAAAAAAAAATAAACACTAACTTTGTACCTCTTGTTATAGTTATTTTATAACAGAGGTATTTTAATTTGTATTACGGGGCATTAATTCTTTATTTCCTCTTATAATAGAATTTTTATTTATATAAATATTATAAATAAAAATAAAAAGAGGAAAATGTCTAATACAATAACTAAAGACTATTCAATATGCGGTTTAAAATAATATGAAATTTATTAATTATTTAGAGGAAAGTATAAATGATGCCGGAATACTTAAGGCTATATTTATGATTGGTTCTCCCGGGTCTGGTAAATCTTATACACTTTCCCAGATATCCTCCGGAAGACTACCAATAAGAATAGTCAATACAGATAAATTCTTTGAATATTTTGGTAATGATCCATTATTTAAAGATAAATCTAAACAATTAACAACATCACAATTAGCTAATTATTTAAATTCCCTATTGCCTTTGTTTGTTGATAATACCCCATCTAATCCTAATAATCTAATAAGAAGAAAGGGATTGTTAGAATCTCTAGGTTATGATGTTGGTGCCGTTTTTGTTCATACTGATTTACAATTAGCTTTAGAAAGAGCAAGAAAAAGAGAACGCAGGGTACCTGAAGAATTCATTACTAAGGTATATAAGCAAATAGAAGGAATGAAAGATTTTTATAAAAGTTCTTTCTTCACTTATTATGAGATTGATAATGGCCAAGGTGAATTAACATCAGAAACAATATTAAGAGCATATCGAAGAGTTTCAGCTTTCTTTTCAGCGCCAGTTTCTAATCCTTTGGGTAAAAATTTAATTGAAAGAATGAGAAACACTAAAGAAAAATATCTGTCACCTAATATTTATTCAAAGGATTATTTACAGACTTTAGTTTCTGTTTGGTACTCACAGTAAGATTTTAAAATAAGGGACCGTTATGAAATTTTTAGATTATTTAGAAAAACTAGATGAAGGTAAAACAATAGAAGGAAAAGGATATAATTATTCTATTAGTTTTGATGGAGATCTTGGAACAAATATTTGGGTCAATGCACAGCAAATACAGGCTAAAGGCTCAAGAATTTCTTTTGTAGAAATGAGTAGGAGGGTGGGCGATGTTTCTAAAGATCAAAAAGATAAATTTTATGATGAATATGAGAAATTAAGCACGCCTCTATATGACAAATTCAGAAAGAAAGTAGATCGAGCAGAAATTGAAATTGGTAGAATTTTGGAAACTACATTTGCTTTACTTAATGCTAAAGCTATATTGTTATCAACAGAATGGTCGGAAGAAAATGGTAAATTGATTGATTCTCTTGTTAAAAAATATGGAAAAAAATAATGAAATTTGAAGATTACTTAGAAAAATTAGATGAAGATGTTGTTGAAACTAAGAATTATCGGCTTGATGTTTCATTAGATTCTTATTCTGGATGTAGAGTTTATGTTAGTCAAATAGAACATAAATCTGAAGTTATTGATGCTTTTGAAATATATTTAAATTCTATAGGCTCTATTAAAGATCAAGATAAACAAAAGGAATTAAGCACAAAATTTATAGCTACCTCAAAGAAATGGTCTGAAACAATTCTTGAACAAAAAAAGAAAAATTTAGAAAGAGAATTAGGTAGAATTCTTGATACGGTATCTGTTTTAATAAAAGGAAAAGTAGCTGAAAATAGTCTTTGGCTGAAACACGAATTTGAGAAAATGGTTGCTCAAATAATAAAGGAGAACAAATGAGATTAATAGAAAGTGAATCATTTAAAACAGTTTCAGTAAAAGAGATTTCTCCGCAAGAAAAGACAATAATAGAAAATTTTGTCTCTATGTTGAAAATTACTTATAATTTTTTCAAAAAAGGAAAAGATTATACACGTGATATTAAAGAATATGAACAATATAAAAGAGATGTTAGTCCTTATCTTAAAGAACCTTGGGCAGGGCCAGTAAGAAAAAGAATAGAACAAATAAATAAAGAACTTACTAGAATCAATATCGCTAAGAAAACTGCTCCTCGTCATTTAGAATCCTTAAGTAAAGATATTAAAAAATTAGAAACAATGTTTCATAAAAAAGACTTTGGCGGCGGGGCAGCCTTTTCAAGAAATTTAAATCGTAAATTAAACTCTTTAAANACTTTTAATAAAAGTCCTGAAAAAGAATTAGCTGGATATAGAAATCCATTATATAAAGCTGATCCTATTATTTTTGAACCTTCCGGATTAATAAGAAGCTTTGAATATGATGAAATGGAAACCCTTATTAATAAAGATTATAATTCTTACAAATATTCTTATCTTAATTTCCCCACAGCAAAATTAAAAGATTTTGAATGGTTAGTTTATTTTATTCAAAAATTACAAAATACTTCTAAAAAAGTTGAATTATCCTATGGGCTTTATAATAAATGGATTGATTTTCTTTATATCAATAATGAAGATTTTAGTAAATTAAAAAACATTGTTGATAATTATCTTCATAGTGGTGATAAAAAACTTATTCCTGATATTTTAAACCAATTGAAAAATTACCCTGAATTAAATAAAACTAATGAAAAATTAAAGAAACAGCATAAAATGCTTTATCGTGGCATCGGCGGCTATAATGAAAAGGATGAACCTACAGAAAAGGAGATTAAAGCGGCCGAATTAAAATCAAAATATGTTGCTACTACAACTAGTAAACATGTTGCAATGAGTTTTGCTAAAATGATAGGCCATCTGGAATCCGGAAGAAGAAGCGATTGGGGTTATATTATCTGGTATTCTGTAACTCCTGCTGCTATTATTCTTGATACTGCCATTTTTGGTTCTATTTATGGTGAAAGCGAGGTTCTTATAGATGTAACTAAAGCAACGATTCGTGAAATTGAATCCATTGGTTATAAAGGTGAAGAAGACGAGGACTAATATTAAATGAAATTTTTAAATTATTTAAATGAGATAGATGCAAGAATTAAGACTGCTAGATCTTCCGGCGCTGTGGGACAAAATGCTATTGTCCCTAGAATTATTAAATTATTAGGAATTTCTAAAGATCAACCAATATTAGATTTCGGTTGTGGTTCAGCACAGATACACGTCAATAATTTAAAAAAAGATGGATATAATGTTGTTGGTACTGATCTTTCTTTGCCTGGATCTTATCCTTCCGGAAAGAAATTTTCTGTTATTTATGCTTCTAATGTTCTTAATGTTCAGAGTTCTATAGAACAATTAAATTCTATGTTAAACGAAATTAAAACTCTTTTAGTTAATAATGGAATTTTTATCAGCAATTATCCATCATCTCCGCGATATATGAAATTAAATAATAGTGAAATGGAAACGATACTTAAAAATCATTTTAATTCAGTTGAAAGAATACCAAATTCCATAGCTAAAAGCAATATAGCGTGGAAATGCAAATGAAATTTTTAAATTATTTAGATGAAAATCGATATGATGAAATGACTATCGATGAAATCAAGAAACTTTTAGAAATTCGATGCAAACCTATACTTGAATTCATGAGAAAGAAGAGGATTGGTTTTAGAAGAAATTATAAACAATATAATAACTTAAAGGCGGATGTGGAATCATTTATTCCAAGAAATGACAGAAAGCCGCTAGATACACCACAGGATTTATCTGATGTTATTGATTCATTGCTCTTTAAAAAATTTAATTGGTATCCAAGAAAAGAGGGTGTATTTACGTGGGGCCGTAATTATAATGAAATAATAGAAGAATGTAATATATCCGCTTTAGTTGGAATGTTTCTTCCACAAGGAAGCTTTAAAGTTCTTTTTAGTCCGCTAGCACTATTTAAATGTGATTCTTATTATTTGGTTAACAGGGGAATATCGAGCCTTTTTAATTGAGAATAAAGTGTTATAGGAGAGAAAGAAATGATAAAAATCCTTACCTATAATCTCCACGGTGTAGATGAACCTGTAAGTGTTAGAAAAAGAATAAAAATATTAGCAGATTATTGTAAAGAAAATTCTGTTAATATTATTTGTGGACAAGAATTTGCAGCAGGAATAACCGCATTGTTATTTCATTTTATTTGGGATGCCGCAAGAGTATTAGCTAAAGATTTAGAATTTGATTATCTATCTAGTCTTACATGGGAAAAATATTGGTTACAATATAGAACTGGCGTTATAACAACCTGGAAGCAAGATTTAGGTAAAGGTGTTGAGCTTTCATATAATAAGGGCGCTACTCTAGTCTGTGCAAATGATATTTGGATTGCGA
>JGI20214J51088_10001089_pt1 | contig 18434 bp, 13 predicted proteins | sample WetSurMetagenome_FD_51088 | JGI IMG/M metagenome (IMG submission 51088) | reverse complement strand
GGTAGAATCTTTTATGACAGTCAAGGAGACATGCTAGTTTACAACTTAGGCAGTAACTACCTTCAGATGTGGAACTCAACTTTATGCTTCATAAACAATGGCATGGCACCACAGAGTTCAGCTGGAGCAGGTACGGGACAGTGGAGGCCAAGAGCAGGAACATTTGACTGGACGAAAGGGGTACAGTGGAGGACAACAGTGCCAACTGTGACGGGTCAGACTCTTATTCATGCCAGCAAAAACGTCATACTAGCCGAAGTCGCCAACATAACGGCAGATTACTTCATCGTGATGGGTTACAGCGCAACGAGTGGGCAACAATTATGGAACTATACAGTAAATACATACAATTTAAGAGCTCAATACAATTTTAGCCCCATCTCGAATGACATATACGCTTGGTTCGACCAAAACAATCTACAATGGTACGGTTACAATGCCCTCACAGGAAAGCAAATTTGGGGACCAACGACAAGATACACCAACCCTTGGGGATTCTACACCGCAAGCTATGCAGGCGCTGGAATAACTAGTCCCACAGTGGCCAACGGCGTTATTTACTCTACTGGCTACGATGGCATACACGCTATCAGTCTGTTAAATGGAACTGAATTATGGTACTTCTCAGTTCCGGCTGGTTACAACACTCCATATGGTGTCTATCCTTTCTATGGAGGACCCACGGTTGCTGGCGGAGTAGTCTATGCCTGCATTGATGAACACAGCCCCAATTCAGTATTGTATGCTAATTATGATCTTTGGGCGATAAATGCTACCACGGGACAACCCATGTGGAACCTTCCAGTAGGCTATGCAGCCGACCCAACAGTTGCAGACGGCGTCCTAGTTGACTACAGCAACTATGACGGAAACATATACGCCCTAGGAAGGGGGGTCACCGCAACTACTGTCTCAGCTACCCCCGCCCTAGGAAACGAAGCCATAACCATACAGGGAACAGTTACTGATCAGTCTCCAGGAATGACTGCCCTTGGGATTCCAGCTGCAGGCACACCCGCCATATCCGACGACAGCATGACCCAGTGGATGGAGTACTTGTACATGCAATATCCAAAACCGACAAACGCAACAGGAGTTCAAGTAACGCTATCTTACATTGACCCAAACAACAACTTCTACGACATGGGCACAACCACAAGCGACAACTCAGGACATTACGCATACAAGTTCACTCCCACAATACCTGGATTATATACGGTCCTTGCAACATTCGCTGGATCCAAATCTTACTACACCTCATCAGCAGAAGCTTCATTCACATATACACAATCACCAACAATAGCACCAACAGTAGCGGCACCTATGGACTTTGTATCATGGAGCAATTTCGAGTTGGGAATAGCATTAGTGGTAATCGTTATAATCGCAGTCGGCGCTGTTCTGGCATTTCTAACAACTAGAAAACGACCGTAAAAACTGACAACCAAAAATCCATATCCCCTTTTTTAGTTTTAAAAAACATAGAAAAGATAAGGGCTGAGAAGGTTAGGCGCTTCAGATAACTTGGATACAATCCTGTTTTATTGAGAATGTTAAATCGATCCTTAAACCCAACAAACCATCCCTCCACAAGCAAGAGTTTTCTCACCAAAAGACAAAAGAATAATCTTAAATTCTATCTGATTTTAATTAATGAAATAGATAGGCGTTTTTGCCTGGGTAGGAAAAGAGAAAATGCAGTGTCCAAGTTGCGGGGTGAATTTGGCTGAGCGGGATCTGTTTTGTTCCGCTTGCGAAAAAAATCTATCGGGTAATCAAGAAACTGAACTCTACTCTTTTGGTCCTTGGGCTGTGAATGTTTGTTTTAGTCGACCCGGAACTTTCGTATTGATGCAAAAGAATAATACCAAAATTTTTTTGACAAACCAACAAATTTATGGGTCATCCACTTTCAATAATTCGCTAAGGTTCCAAGTACCCTATCCGACAATTCTTGCAATAGAAACCTTCGATTACAGTCTAAATTTAGGACTATGGAAAGTTCTATGGATAAAGTATAATACGCCCGAGAAAATCAGGGAAGTATCGATAATGTGCTTTGCCACTAATTCGACAAACATTACAGAAGCTTTTAACATTACTAACTCACACTCACCGAGTACATAGGTAATGGAGGAAAACAGCATTGCTTTAGTTCCCATTTAAAACAATCTAAGGGCGTGCAAAAGGCATTCGTTATTATATATTTGTTACCAAACTAATTCTTGATGTAAAATGGAAAAGCCGAATTTATGGGTTGTAACAATCTCTAATTATCATCTCAAATCAAATGATCAGAAAAAACTAGTGCCTTAAGGTGAATTTTGTTTGCTAAAGAATTTTAGTCTACAGGATAACTCGACAATTTTGTTTCAGGGTGATAGTATAACAGATGCTGATAGAAAAAACGGTCATAACGAATCGCTAGGCGATGGATATGTTATGATGATCGTAGCTTGGTTGTCCGCATTATATCCTGAATATAGTATGAAATTCTATAATCGTGGAATTAGCGGAAATCGAATTCGGGATCTTAGGAGTCGTTGGAAGAAAGATTGTTTAGATCTCAGACCAAATTTAGTTTCGATATTAGCGGGGGTCAACGATATTAATTGGAGAGCAACTGCAACGGAAAGTTTTCGGGCGGATTATACAAATATTCTGGAGCAAACCCAGCATTTAAAATGCAGAATAGTTCTTTTAGAACCCTTTCTTGTTGATTTTAACAATGATTATCTCGGACTGAAAGATGAGTTGAACAAAGAAATAGCTATTGTCAGAGAGCTATCTCGAGAATTTGAGACTAAATTGATTCCATTGAATGATATTTTTAAGGAAGCATGTATTAAGAGATCATCTTCCTTTTGGTCGCTTGATGGAGCTCATCCCACTCTCGCGGGGCACGCTCTAATTGCACAATCCTGGATTAAAAATGTAATTGATGAGCCATAACAGATATTTTCTACCGGTTGACATTTCGATTTTTAGAATTAATTATATCGGTAGAGTTATCCTGATTTGTTGGTTTTCTAACTTGGTTATTGGAACTTTATTTCGAGCTCGAACTTACTTACTGCAATTTCAAGCATTTGATCTTTAATCACTTGAAATTTTAATTCAGTCTTTTGGTATTCTAGAAAAGCTTTTTTGCCAAGTTACTCTTAGGATTCACTGAAGCTGAGAAGATTTGGAAGAAAAATCCGAGGTTTGCATAGTCGCCTGTAGCGTACTAAAAGAAGAAATTCAGCAACTCCAAAAACAAGGCAGCTTAAATGTTGATGTAGTTTATGTCAGCAAATTTTTCCACATAGATTATGCGGCATTAGAGAAGAATTTGCGCAAAGTTCTAGAACAAACCCAGAAAAAGTTCAAGGGCAAAATAGTGCTCGTTTATGGTGACCTGTGTCTTGGGCAAGATGAAGAAATGAAAAAACTAACCAAAGAATATGGAATATCAAAAGTAGATGCAGTTAACTGCATCGACTGTCAACTCGGTGGAAAAGGCAAATTTTTTGAAGCTGACCCCGAACATAACTTAATGTTTATGGGTCCAGGTATGATTGGATTCTTCAAACATGCAAAGGATCAATTGTCAAGAGAAGGCGTTGATGAAGCAGCATTTGCAAATATGTTCAGCGGCATCAAAGGTATCGTGCTCTTAGACACTTGTGGCGAATCAGAAAAATGTGTTCAAGACCTTGAAGATTCAGGTATGAACCTCAAGATTCTAGAAACAAGACAAATAGGTTTAGACAACGTAAAGCAGGTAATTTTAGATGCAATAAGCCACGCAAATGGTATCAACTGACTCTATTAGTCTCTAAAAGTTTACAGACTGATTGCATGAGCCCACATGAAACTACCGTAAGTATTAAACAATCATACAACAATAATGGTAACTTACACTCGTGTGAATGTGGCTAAAAATGACTGACCATGTTGTTTCGTTGCCTATGAAACGTGTTGAAGATTGGAAATCACGATTAATTGATCTCTCAAGAAAAAACAACCTGCTTTATTTCCGTAAAGGTAAACGTGGAAATATCCCTATCACACAACCTGATGCTCAGAAAATATTTGATGTTCTTGTTTTAAAAAAGAAGCATTTGGAGTTTTTTGTTCCTGCAGAAGAAGTTCAAAAACGAGAAGTTTCAGAAAACCCCAAAGCCAAAGACGAAGCTAAATCAGGGAAAGCTAAAGTTAAAACTGTCAAAGCTCCTTTCAAAGCTGCAACAACCACTGAAGAAAACAAACACCCTAACGCAAACCAGCTTGTAAGCGGAACTTTAAGTCGGTTGGAACTTGAACGCACCCTCAAAAACTTGCAAGGGCGCTCGCTTCTCGATTATATGGAACGAGGTGTCCGAATTCTGCACGCAGCTTTTGGCACCTTAAACTGGGTTGATGCAGAAACAAAAGAAAATGTCGAATCTCCATTAATTCTTGTGCCTTTAGAGTTATCAAGGGATACCATACGTCAACCCTACACTATTTCAGTTCCCCCAGTTGAAGATGAAGCCGTCCTAAATCCCGCTTTACTGGCAAAGCTTAAGAATGATTACAAAATCGAGTTGCCTCCTCTACCCGAAGAGTGGGAAGGACAAACACTTTTTGAATACTACCAATCAGTAGACCAAGCGGTTGCAGAAATGGGTTGGAAAACTGAGTCATCCGTTAATTTAGGGTTGTTTTCTTTTCAGAAGTTGGTTATTTACAAGGATTTGGAGTCAAATGCTGCCTTAGTTACCCAGCACCCAATCATCAAAGCAATTGCAGGCATAAAAGAAGATAACCTAATTCTGAACGGTTTACCCGACGAGAAAGACGTCGACAAGATTGAGGCACCGGCCAAAACTTACCAAGTTCTTGACGCCGACAGCAGCCAACGCGTAAGCATTGAGTATGCATTGCGAGGCCAAAGCTTTGTTATGAAAGGTCCGCCGGGTACGGGCAAGAGCCAGACTATCGCAAATATCATCGCTGAATGCATAGCTAATGGTAAAAGCGTGCTATTTGTCAGCGACAAAATGGCTGCACTNGAAGTCGTCTATAAGCGACTAAGCGAAGTTGGTTTGGCGCATTTCTGCCTCGAACTTCACAGCAGCAAAGCCAACAAGCAGCAGGTAGTATCGGAACTTAAACGCAGTTTAGATGAGAATCTCATTCCTCGAAAGCTTCCGTTGGCACATGACTTTGAGCGGATGGCTGAGTACCGTGAAGCTTTAAACAGTTACGTTACCGCTTTACATGAAAAGCGTCCGTACCTGCAACGGAGCGTCTATGAGGTTCTAAGCACAATCTCAAGCCTTGAACGAATACCATTTGTGTCAGTGGGCTTAACGGAAATTGCGACTCTTACACCTCAAAAGATGCGCGAACTCGAAGAACTCGTCTCCCAACTAAGCAAGGTTTGGCAAGTAATAGCGGAACCAGATTTTCCATGGCTCGGCTACCGTGCTGACAAGTACAACCTTGATATCCGTAGCGAACTTCTTACAACTCTTGATGGAATAGATGAAATAATTCGCGAGCTTGAATTGGAAAACGAAGACTTTTCAACTAAATTGGGTGTGTTTCCGCCAGAAACCTTCGTAAGTATACAATGGCTCCTTAACGTTAGCAAGCTCCTCGCAGAAAGCCCCAAACCAGAAGCGTATTGGCTAACCAACCTAGCAATTGACAAGCTCTTGAACGAAGCTCAAACATACCTTGAAACATTCATCTGGATAAAAAACACCCGCGCCAGCCTTATGGAACGCTACACCTCCTCCATCTTCAACTTGGTTTTTAGCAGGTCAGTTGAATTGCAGCAAGCGGTTTCAGCGTTGGGCAAGATGCTTCCCGCAGTCAACATTGAAGAAAGTGAATGTTTAGCGAAACGCGAAAACCTCCTAACCTTTGTCAAGAGTACCCAACTTGCTGCGCGTAAGTGGCGTGAAACCTCCCAAACGCTCACACCCCTTCTGGGCTTAGACTACAACGATTTGACAATTACACAACTCAAGCAGCTTTCACGTATGGCAATACTATGTTTTGCTGAGGACAAGCCTGAACCCGAATGGTTCGATGCCAAGTATCTTGAGCAAGTCCAAGAAACCATGTTGAAAGCCAAACAGCTCTACCAAGAATATAACCAGATAAAGAGCCGACTGGATGAAACTTACAGCGAAGGTTTTTATGAATTAGATCTTGACGGACTCATCGAGCGCTACGGTGGCGAATATCAAAGCGGCTTGAAAATCTTTAATGCAGGATACCGCAACGACCAAAAACAGATAGCTCGATTAACAAACGACGGCAAAGTCCCCAAAACAGTTCAGCAAGACCTTATTGATGCTCGCAAAGTAAAAAAGTTGCATGCCAAGATTGAGGCTTCAGCTGAAACCGTCCGCACCTTGATGGGGCACTACTATCGCAAGACCCGAACAGACTTCCAGGGCGCAGAAAAAGCCATCGCATTAACTGATGAAATCAAGAAGTTGTCATGGGGAACGCAAATTCCTGAAGCGCTCCTCAAACTGCTCACCAGCTCAGCGAATCCCTCACCGATGATTAAGAATTTGGGTTTGGAACTGCAGGAATCTGCGGGTAAATGGGAACAGCAAACCAAAGAAGTTGAATCGCTGATTCCAGTTAAAATGCCAAAGTCAGATGCGCCCATAACCCAGACACCTTTGCTTTTGCTAGAAGAATGGGCAAACGAAACGGAAAAACAGCTCACCCCACTAAACAACCTCACCAAAGACACTCTAACTGTAGTCAAACAGGAACCGCAAACCTACAAACAACTAATCCAAGCTCTCCAGAACGCAGAAGATATTCGAAAGAAAGAAGCTCAAATCGCCGGCGAAAAAATCCAGTTGCAAGAAAAATATGGCAGCCGCTTCCAAGAATTGGAAACCAACTGGCAAGACATCGTGTCTGTGCTTGAGTGGTGCAAGAAGGTGCAGGCAGCATTCATTGACATTCCTGTGCCGCAGGCTTTTGCTGACTTTGCCGCTCAAGGGTCAGCTGCAGCGCCATCCAACATGGAACTAACCCAGCGAAGAAACGCCTCACTTAAGGTTCTGGCAGATTTTGGAAAACGCTTCGAAACCGAAATGAAATACCAAAACCAACTGCTAAAGGACTTAGAAATCAAAGTTATAAAAGAACGCATCCTCGCTCTTCGTGATCGTGTCGATGAGGTGCAGGTTTGGATTGACTTCAAAGATGCCAAAAACCGTTTTGCTTTGCGTAATTTGGAACAATTCTTAAGCCGCTTAATTGAACAGCCACTTTCCGCTGCCGATTTAGGCAATGTTTTCCGAAAAGGTGTTTACCAGGAATGGATTAACAACCTGTACAATGAAGACCAGAAATTGGGTAGATTCCGAAGGGAAAATCATGAGCAACTGATTGTTGATTTCAGAAAGCTCGATGAAGATCTAATTCGCCTCACTTCTAGCATGGTTATTGAAGCAGCTAACAGCCGAAAACCCCAAGATATTCTCATCCAAGCCGCCGATTCCGAAGCTAATATACTTCTAAAAGAAGCAGCCAAGAAACGACGCCTAATGCCCATACGCAATCTAATGCAAAAAATACCCAACTTGCTTGTAAAACTCAAGCCATGCCTGCTAATGAGTCCAATCTCCGTTAGCCAATTTCTGCCACCTGATAACAAATTCGACCTAGTCCTCTTCGACGAAGCATCACAACTTGTACCAGAAGACGCAATAGGTGCCATCTATCGTGGAAAAACAGTTGTCGTTGCAGGTGATAACAAGCAGTTGCCGCCAACTTCGTTTTTCCAGAAAAACCTACTCGACAACATAGATTGGGATGAGCTCAGTGACGATGACGTGGAAGTTTTCGACAGTATCCTAGATGAATGTTTAGGCATTGGGTTGCCCGTTAAAACTTTGAGGTGGCACTACCGTAGCAAACATGAAGAATTAATTGCATTCTCAAATCATCTCTTCTACGACGACACCATGATAACATTCCCTGCGGCGAAAAATCAAACCGACAGTTTAGGCGTAAAACTTATTCACGTACCCGATGGCATCTACGACAGAGGTGGCAAACGAGACAACCCCAAAGAAGCTGAAAAAGTCGCCAACCTTGTCTTCGAACATTTCAAAAATTACCCAAAAAAAACTCTTGGAGTCGTAACCTTCAGCATAGCCCAAATGGACGCCGTTGAAGAAGCAATAGAAAATAAACTCAAAGAACAACCCGAATTCGATTCCTTCTTCAAAGAAGATCGTTTAGAAGGGTTCTTTGTGAAAAATCTTGAGAACGTGCAGGGAGATGAACGCGATGTCATTTTCTTCAGCGTAGGCTACGGCTTTGACCAGCAAAGACAAATGGCGATGAATTTTGGTCCATTGAACAAGCCGGGAGGTGAACGCCGCTTAAATGTTGCTGTTACTCGAGCAAGGGAAAAAGTTGTTTTGATAACTTCGATAATGTCTTCGGACATTGACAAAGATGCCAATGCATTAGGAGTACAAACGCTGAGAACCTACCTCAATTACGCTGAGCATGGTCCAGAAACTCAATCTAACAAAACTGTAGGAGGCGTGTTTGATTCAGCCATAGATGAAGACGTGGCGGCTGAAATAAAGAAACTAGGTTACGATATTGTTCCAGAAGTAGGTTGTAGCGGCTACAGAATTGACATTGGCGTTGTTGACCCCGTTAACCCTGGTAACTTTTTGCTTGGAGTAGAATGCGACGGTACCACTTACAAGTCAAGCAGTAGTGCACGAGATCGCGACCGTTTACGCGAAAAAGTACTTCGGCAACTAGGCTGGCGAATCCACCGCATCTGGTCACCAGCTTGGGTTGCTAGACGTGATTCAGAAATTCGACGCTTAAGAGAAACACTTGAACAATCCCAGAAGACTCAACTTGAAAAAGACACCCAAAAACCAATAATTGACATCAAAGAAGGCTTTGCACCGAAAATTGACGTGCAAAAAAATACATTTGCAGGTATAGAAAAAATCGGCGTCCCCTACAAAGTCTACCCTCTAAACGCTACACACAACCTCTACATTAAAATAGCCACAGCTAAAACAACAATCGACTCCAAACAAAGAAACGAATTCCACTTCCCAGAAAACAGAGAAAACCAAATCAAGCTCCTTGCTGAGCTAATACAAAACGAAGGTCCAGTTCACTTTGATTATGCGGTTGAACGATTAGCGGCAACATGGGGTATAAAAAAGGTAACACCAAAAATTTCTCACGCTGTCAAAGAAGCCTTAAACACCATCATTCGCGAACAGAAAGTTGTCATCAAAGGTAGTTTCCTATGGCCAATTGGACTGAAACAAACACTAATCCGAGTTCCAATACAAGGAGTTCCAGAATCCAAACGCAAACCTGAGTACATTGTACCTGAAGAAGTAGAATCAGCCATGATGATGATTGCTCACTATGCTTTGGGTATAAGCGAAGACTCTTTAATTTCTGAAACAGCCAAAGTATTTGGAATAAACCATTCAGGAGAAGAAGCAACTGGAGTGTTCTCTGAAGTGTTCAAGCGATTAGTTCGAGATCGAAAACTTTTCTACAAAGACGACGGAGTAGTAACCGCCGCTTAATCTTTATTTATTTCTTTTATCAATGTGGGCAAATCAGTAAGTGTTGTTACTATGAAATTTGCACCGTTGCCCATCAACTGTTCGGTTGTGGAAAAACCAGTCGTTAACCCAACGGCAACGGCTTTTATTTCTTTTGCACTCTGCATATCAACAATGCTATCCCCCACAACCAACGCTGCTTTGGCGTGGACGCCTAATGTCTTGAGCGCTAACTCAAATTGTTCGAAATGAGGTTTAACATACTTTACTTTTTCTCTGGAAACAACCACTTTAAAGAAGCCTTCAATTTTGAAGCGTTGCAAAATATAACTTGAGGCTTTTTCGCTGCTGGTTGTGCATAATCCCATTTTAATATTCATCTTTTCTAGAGCTTTGAGTGTTTCAACTGCTCCGGTTAGAAGGTTGGTGGTTGTGGCGGCTTCCATCTCGTATTTTTCGGCTATTAATAAAGCGTGGGTGCGTACTTCGTCGAAAGCTTCGTTGGATTTAGAGCTATTTTTTACGAAGATTTCGGCTTTTTTTAACATTTCAAAAATACTTTCGTTAACGTCGAGGACGGAGACTGGAACATGTATACTGATTAAGTAAGTTCTGACTTCTGATCTTAGTGCTTTGTAATCTAGGTTGAAGTGGGCAAGCGTGCCGTCTAAATCAAATATTACTGCTTCTATTGCCAAAACCGTTAGCTCCATTTCTCAGTAAGGTTTGGGGTTATGACTTCTCTAACAGAAATATACCTTGCGGTTACCCTTAGAGAGACATTTTAGGTTGTTATGATAACTTTCAAAGGCTTTTCCGCAAGGGTATCCATTGTTTGCAACGTTTTTCAAACTCGTTAAGCTTGAACCTATGCGTAATAAGTCCTTTAACGTCTACGAGTTTTCGAGCGATTAACTCAATCGTTTACCTTTCGCCTGTTGAGTATCCAGCACGCATTTCGTTCATGGTGTGCGGTAGACTAATAACTTCACTTGATGTATCAATGGTTGATGAAACCAATGAATATGGAAGACTACACCAAAGAAAAACTTTGGCAGTTACTCGTCGAAGCTGTACACGCATCCGTCATGTACCCCACTCATAAGGCATATACTCGGGACTGCATTTTGCCAAATGATGTTGATGTTTCTGCGGCTGAACTTGCAGAGCGGCTTGGGATGCCGCTTGGTGAAGCGCTTGTAATTTTAAGCGAGTTAACGCAAGATAGAGCATGATTTGTTCGCGGCTATTTTTCCAGGTCATACTAGTCGATATGTTTATATTTGCATTTCGGGTTTCCCTAAAAAATAGGGAAAAGAATTGAAAACAACATCAATAATAGCAATTGCACTAATAGTAATAATTTTGTCGGCAGTGGGAGTGTATGCTGCCTACTCCTACAGCCAAAACAACGGACAAAATACACAACAACCCACTCCAACACCCTCACCGTCAGCAACTCCCACAGTAACTCCTTCACCAAGTCCTACCTCTTCCCCCACAACAAGACCAACCCCAACGGCAAGCCCAACAGCATCGCCTTCGCCTTCCCCGTCACCTTCACCCTCTCCAACTCCCATGCCTAGCCCCACAACGCTCAGAGTTGCTTCAACCACAAGCCTCAAAGACACAGGACTCGAAGATGTACCTGAAATTTATGCCAACGGCACAGTGGTAAGAGATGACCTCAAAGATGCTTTTCAAGCTAAATATCCATGGATAACGGTGAACTTCCTCTATTATGGAACTGGTCCCGCTATTCAAGCTGCACAAAGAGGCGACGCAGACATGCTACTGGTTCATTCACCCTCACAAGAGTTGCCCTTCCTAACAGGGGGATATGGTGTAAACCGCAAGATAGTAGCATACAACTTCTTTGTCATTATTGGACCAGCAAGCGATCCTGCACATATCACTGGTTTAACTAACGTTAGCCAAGCATTGCAAAACATCTACAACTTTGGACAAAACTCCAGCAACGTACTTTGGTTCTCGAGAAACGATGCATCAGGAACGGCAACAAAGGAAATTTCACTCTGGACCGCTGCAGGCTTCAACTACACTCAATTGTCGGCCCAAACATCATGGTTTAAAGTCACAGGCGCAGGTATGGGACCAACACTTCTGTCTGCGAACTATTATGGCAGTATAGGTGGGTACACAATTTCTGACATGGGCACTTATCTAGCATATTACAACAGAGGCGACATTCAACTTAAGACCCACATTCAAGCTCAACAAAGCTTACTCAACGTTTACAGTGCAATAATTGATAACCCACAAAACGCAGCCTTATCTAGCACAAACTTTGAAGCTTCATTACTATTCGTTAACTTCTTGGTTTCTGACGAAGGTCAACAATTGATTGGTAACTACGGTAAAATTGCATATGGTCAGTCACTCTTTACACCTTTTGTACCTTTAGCAAGCGGCACAGTTTCTAACGATACTTTACTGGGTTGGGTTAAAAGCTACGCTTACATCAACTCCAACAACCAAATTAGCGCTACAGGAACAGAATGCCCGGCAGCATTCCGATATAATGCAGGCAACCTCTACTCACCATCTTACGATACAATAGTAGCAAGCTTCAATGCTAAAATCTCAATAAGCACGCCAAACTACTACATTGCTGACAAACCAAAAATCACCCCTTCACAGACCGCAACAATTCCAAGTGGCAGTAAAATCAATAATGCATAAATAGGAAAAGCAAAAATTAAATTCCCCTTATTTTCTTTGTGATATGTATGGCTGATATAATCGTACCGGCACTTCAACAAGCCCTTAATCTAATTTCAAGCGGAGANGCTGAAGTCTACTCAACCGTTTATAGAACAATCTACGTTGGGGGACTGGCGACCTTACTAGCATGTTTGTGGGGTATTCCGATAGCTGTACTCTTGGGCCTTTACAATTTTAGAGGAAAATGGTTCATCAAAGGCATCTTTAACGCGTTATTAGGCATACCAACCGTTGCCTTAGGCTTACTTTTGTTTCTTCTTTTTTCTAGGCAAGGTGAATTTGGTTTCTTGAATCTGCTTTTTACTCTCAACGGCATAGCAGTCGGCGAAGCTATACTTGTAACGCCGATAATAGTAAGTTTTACCGCAAACGCCCTAGGTTCAGCCGACATTCAACTTAGAGATTTAGCAAGAACTCTAGGTGCATCAGGATTTAGAACGAACCTGACTCTTATGAGAGAAACCATATGGTCCATTGTGCTTTCTTTGACAGCCTCCTTCAACCGTTGTTTCGGAGAACTTGGTATTGCAACACTTGTTGGAGGAAGCATTTTGGGAGAGACTCGAGTCCTGACCACTTCTATAGCTATTTGGACAAATTATGGTGATTTTAACCGCGCTATGGCGTACGCAGTAATCCTCATGGCAATCGTAATCGTATTAGCTTTAACAGTAAGTCTAATCGAGCGATTAAGGAACGAAGATATGGGTCGGAGCAAGCTATCGTTCCTGAGCAGTTTAGGAGGACGATAAAGCTTGAGCGTTAACCTGCAGATATTGGATTTGCAAAAGAATTACCGCGCAGTAAAAGCACTAAAATCCGTGTCTCTAGACCTGCAGGGGAACAAACTAGTTGTCCTTCTGGGAGTCAACGGCGCAGGGAAAAGCACCCTCATGCGCATCCTAGCTGGTTTAGAGAATGCTAACAGTGGACAAATCCTCATCAATAACCAAAAGAAAGATGCGAAAGAGCTGCGTCACATTTCAACTTTGGTTTTTCAAAAAACTGCCATGTTCACAATGAACGTTTACAACAACTTGGCGTACGGGCTCAAAATAAGAAAAGTTCCAACAGAGGAAATTGCAAAGAGGATTCCTGAAGCNCTAGAGGCAGTTAAGCTTTTAGGCTTTGAGAATAGACGCGCAAAGAAACTTTCCGGCGGTGAACAGCAGAGAATCGCGTTGGCTAGAGCATTNCTGCTTGATCCAAATGTCTTACTTTTGGATGAGCCCACAGCAAACTTGGATCCGAATAGTGCAATCATAATTGAGAAGGCAATTGTCAGCAAAAAAAGCAGTCAACGCATCATTATAATGGCGACTCATAATCTTAACCAGGCAAGAAGAATCGCCGACGAAATAGTACACATCCACGATGGCGAAGTAGTAGAAGCAGCTAAGACAGAAGATTTCTTTGAGAACCCCAAAAGCGAGATAACCCGCAAATTCATAAATGGCGAATTGGACTTTTGAAGCTTCCTAAATTATCTTTATATGGACTTGCACATTAATAATTTAATGAAATGNTCGCCAACAAAAAACACACTCTCTCCTGCAAAGCCTGGCTTGAATACAAAGGCAAACCCTTAATCGGCAAAGGCGGCNCAGAAATCCTCGAAGCAATAGACAAAGAAAACTCAATTTCTAAAGCCGCAGAAATCCTAGGAATGTCTTACCGCTACGTTTGGAACTACATCCAAGAAATACAAAACGCGATGGAAGAACAAATAGTTGAAACCTACAAAGGCGGAAAAGCTGGTGGAGGCGGAGCAAAGTTGACTGATTTGGGCAAGAGTTTGCTTGGTGAGTATAAGCAAGCGCAGATTTATTTGGATAAAGTTTTATCTGATCCAAGGTATTTGGAGGTGAAAAGTTTGAAGTTAAGTGCACGCAACCAGTTTAAAGGAAAAGTCTTGGCGGTTGAAAAAGGCGTCATAACAGCTAAAGTTAAGGTTGAAGTTAAAATGCCCGTAACCGTTACCGCAGTTATAACTAAAGAAGCGGTTGACGAATTAGATATAAAAGTAGGCGACGAAGTAACTGCAATCGTGAAATCAACAGAAATTATGATTGCAAAATAAAAGAATTATTTTTTTATTTTATTCTACAACGTACCTGTATGTTACGTGTTCGCCTGCTGTTGTGCTTTTTCGGGTAATTTTCAATATGTCGCCTGGTTTTGCGCCTATCGCTTTTACTGCTGGGTCGCCTGACTTTATTTGTGGCATCTGGTAGGGTTTAACTTTGAATTGTGCTAGCAGTTGGTTCTTTTCTTTTTCGGTTAGGATTTCGTGGAAGGGAACTAATGCATGCTCAAAGATGTCGAACACTGGGAACGATTTGGGAAGTAACTCCACTTTTTTCTTCTTTGCGCCGAGCTTCACTGCGTGTGTGTATCGTCCTTCGGTGACTACTATGGCTCTATCGAGGTCTTTTTCCTTCATTATCTTGTAGAGGGTGTTCATGGCGGCGATGCCAACTGTTGCTTCGCCTAAAATGCACCAAACGATTGCTTTTTCCTTATCCTGCGGAATATCAATTATGTAAGCGTATGCGCCTTCAAACTTTTCTTTTTCAATAAGCTTGTATTTTCTTAATTTTATTAGAACTTCAGCTTTTCTTTCCTCAATCGTTTCAACTTTAGTAGTGCTCAAACCACAAACCTCAAAGATAGAATACTTGCAACCTAAAACAAACATTTACCCTTAAACTTTATGGTTAATAAAACACAAGATTTGATACAACTATTTTTTTTATGTTGGGTAAATTCAAAATTTGGGTTTATTTTGCCGACGAATAAATTTCGTAGGGGTGCAATGGATTATTTGTTTTCTGTTTTGAGCAAAGCTTTGCATAGTGTAGTTGATGAGACTCTTGTTTAGGGAACGAGTTGCATCATCATTATCATCATCAGCAACTTCCTTGTGTTATTGATTTGAATTGTTTTTAGGGAGTATTGTTTTTACCAGTTTGTAACCCATTTTATTTCCCATTTCGTACTTGTAAGCTAAGTTGATTATTAAATTTCCCATGGCTTCCAGATTGCGTGCTGCTTTTAGCGGTCCACAATCAACTGGGTCAAAACCGATATCTTTGGTTAGTTGGGCTACAGTCTGTTTGGCTTTCAAATTGTCTCCCGCCAAGAAAGCGGTTAATTGTTCGCCAGCGACCCTTCCAGTGCTCTGGTTAGGTGCAAAAACGGTGTTGAACGCTTTTACAACATTAGCTTTAGGAAGTTTTTTCTGTGTTTCTTCAGCCGTTGAAGTTGTGCAGCTGATTCCTAAATCCATGTTTGATCCAATGGCATTCATTACGTCAATTACAGTTTTCCCGTCAACAAACGGCCTTATTGCTTCTATTGCGTTGTTTGCGTTCTCGTGTGGCACGGCAAGAATGATTAATTCACCCCATTTTGCTGCGTCGGCAACTAGCTCGTTTGGGTCGCGATGGCCGAACTTTATTTCATGTCCTGCTTTGATTAGACCGCTGTGTAGTGCGTTGCCAACGTTGCCTTTTCCTATAATTGCTATTTTCATAAGTTATTCCCTAAAAATAGTAGAGTTTTGTTGGTTCTTTAGAAGTTGTGACTGTAGTGTGCCTACAACTAGTGCTTCGATGGGAAATTTAGGGGTAATCAAGCTAAGGTTCAGTTGCTTCTGTGTGATTCTGTTAGTTTTGCAGAGATGTATCTTTGGTTTTTGTTATGGGTTTTCTATAGAATTTTTTTCTTGGTTGGTTGTGTTTTTGTTTTGGTTNGTTTCTTGGGGTTTGTTGGTTGTAGTCGTTGGCTGCGAGCCATTTCTATGGGGAGTTACTTGGGTCATTTTGATNTGGAGTCGTGTTCATCTCTAGCTTCTAAGCAACTTCAATTTTAGTCGAGTTGGTAGGCTTCTTCGCCATGTTGGCTTAAGTCTAAGCCTTCATCTTCCTCTTTGGGACTTACACGTACCGGCGAAAACACATCTACCAGTCTAAGGAGCAAATAAGAACCAACAAACGCAAACGCCGCCACCACTATCACTGCTAGAACTTGAATACCGAGCTGTGCCGGGTTGCCATAGAACAATCCGTTTACGGCAGGGTTAACAAGAGTTGTTGCAAATAAGCCCACGGATACTGCTCCAATGATACCTCCGATTCCGTGGCAAGCGAAAACGTCGAGTGTGTCGTCTATTTTTGATCTACCAGCGCGCCAGTTAGCAACCAAATTCGAGATTATTCCTGCAGCTAACCCGATGATAACTGCTGCCGTAAAGTTAACGTAACCTGCAGCCGCCGTGACCGCTGCCATACCGCATACCGCTCCAACAGAAATGCCGATTGCTGAGGGCTTACCTTTGATTACCCAATCAAGAATCATCCAACTTACCGCTGCCGCTGCTGCTGCCAAATTAGTTGCAACAACCGCGGAAACTGCAATACCATCAGCTGCTAGCGCGCTGCCACCGTTGAAGCCAAACCAGCCAAACCACAATAACCCTGCACCTAAAATTACGTAGGGAATGTTCGTGGGTTTGAACTCTGTGCCCATTGCTGGTGCACCCGCTTCTTTGCGGTCTAAAGCTTTCATTTGATCTTTCCAATAAACACAACCTTTGCGTCTGCCAACAATTAGTGCTGCTGCCAAAGCTGATAATCCAGCCGCAACATGTACCACTATGCCACCGGCAAAGTCCCATGCGCCTAAAACATGCAGCCAGCCATTGACGTTCCAAAGCCAATGGGCGATTGGCGAGTAAATTAGGGTCGACCACAAAACCACGAAGATAAGCAGGGATTTGAAGCGGATTCTTTCAGCACAAGCGCCTATGATTAGGGCTGGTGTGATTGCTGCGAATTTAAGTTGAAATGCGAAAAACAGGATTTCGGGTATGCCTGACGCGTATGTGGCATTAACTTGGTTTATTGTTATGCCGTTTAATCCGGCAAGTGATAAGTTACCGATTATGCCGCCGATGCTGGGACCGAAAACGAGGCTGTATCCCCAAAAGAACCACACTAAGCTGACGACGGCGAAGATGGCAATGCATTGGACAAGTGTTGAGACGAGGTTTTTTCTGCGGACTAAGCCTCCGTAGAAGAACGCTAAGGCTGGAGTCATCAACATAACTAATGCTGTTGATGTTAGAACCCATGCAACGTCGGCTGGATTGTACGACATCTTTTTCCCTATTTATCCTTAGTTATTCCCNTTTTTTGTGAGAACAAATATTTAAACTATGCATTCGCCTTAAATAAAAGCTTAAGAATTGACAAATGTTCAGCATTTTGCTTGCAAGCGGCATGGTTAGGCAATAAACTTTTAATTGAAGACTGATAATCGCAAGGTTGTCCAAAAATCTGAGTCAAAAGAATAACTTATTCAAGAGAAAAACGGCAGCCAAAAGAGCAATCTAAGAAGTTAAAATTGACAAAAAGGGAAAAATGAGCGGCGAAGCGCTCTAATCTAGTTGGTAGGCTTCTTCACCGTGTTCGCTAAGGTCTAAGCCTGCGTCTTCTGCTTCTGGGCTTACCCTTAGAGGCGAGAACAGGTTGACTGCCTTAAGCAACAGCCAAGAGCCAATGAACGAGAACGGCACCACTACACCTACAGCTAATAGCTGCGCGAGGAATTGGTGTACGTTTCCGTAGATCAGACCTGTTGCGCCGATGGACGCGAATATGCCCGTGCCTATCGCACCCCAAATACCGCCGATTCCGTGACATGCGAAGACATCCAATGTATCGTCGACTCGTGATCTGCCGGATCTCCAGCTAGCAACAAGGTTAGATAGTACACCACCTATCAAGCCCATTATTATTGCTGCGGTGGGACCGACGAAGCCTGAAGCGGGTGTGATGACTACCAACCCGACGACTGCGCCTATTGCCATACCGGTTGCAGTGGGTTTGCCTTTGAGGAGCCAATCCATAAGCATCCAGCTTACTGCGGCTGCTGCGGCGGCTAAGTTTGTAACTACGAGGGCTGAAACTGCAAGGTCGTTTGCTGATAGTGCACTGCCTGCGTTGAATCCGAACCAGCCAAACCATAGTAGTGCTGCACCCAACAGGACATAGGGAATGTTTGTGGGTTTGTACTGTGGGGCAATGGCCTTTTGATCCATTGCTTGCATGT
>JGI20214J51088_10001088_pt1 | contig 18450 bp, 11 predicted proteins | sample WetSurMetagenome_FD_51088 | JGI IMG/M metagenome (IMG submission 51088) | reverse complement strand
TCAGTTGAAAACTCCTTATCGCGTAATTCCTTAAAAGCCAGAAGGGATTTAACATCATTTTCATGCANTAAACCACGCCGGTCGGGCGGCACATTCAGCAAAAGGCTGCTGTTCCTTCCAACCGATGAATAATAGAGTTCCATTAGGTTTTCAGGAGTCCTGACCAGTGAATCCTGGCTCTGATGATAAAACCAACCCCGCCTGATTGATACATCAACCTCGGCAGGCACCCAGTAATTTCCATCTTCGTGTCCTTCACCAAGGATCTTTGCAAAATTGCCGCCGGGGTACAATTCATCCTTTTTCAGAAGGCACCAGTTTGTAAGGCTTCCCATACCGCTTTCATTTCCGACCCAACGGATATCGGGACCTGCATCGCTGAACATAATTGCTGAGGGCTGCAATTCCCGTACAATCTTATGGGTATTCGGCCAGTCATAATAAGTTTTATTGTCTATCCTCCGGGTCTCCCTTGCCCCACCATAGTATCCGTCGCCCCCATTTGCACCATCGAACCAGACCTCAAAAATATCACCGTAATTCCTAAGAAGTTCCCTGAGCTGGTTACGATAATAGGTTAGATATTCAGGTGTCCCGTACACTGCAGAGTTTCTGTCCCATGGTGAAAGATAGACACCCATTTTCAGCCCGTACTCATCGCATGCTTTCCGGAGATCCAGAAGAATATCTCCTTTTCCATCCTTCCATGGGGAGTTCTTGACAGAATGCTCCGTAAATCCGGAAGGCCAAAGACAGAAACCGTCGTGATGTTTTGCAGTTATTATTATTCCTTTCATTCCTGCCTCTTTTGCAGTTCTGGCCCACTGGCGACAGTCTAGTTCAGACGGGTCGAAAACAGATTCTTTTTCATCACCATAACCCCATTCCTTATCTGTGAATGTATTAACAGTAAAATGAACGAACATGTAATACTCAAGCTCGTGCCATGAAAGCTGACGATCGGACGGAACCGGACCGAACGGTTCGGGCGGTTTAACCTGTGCGCATGAGGAAATACCTGCAAATAAGAGCCCCAATAATAAAGTACTGATTTTCATATTGATAATATTTATTCTTAACTTCAATATCCTTAACCCTAAATCCCTTGAAAGGGACTTTAAAAGAGCCCCCTTTAGGGGGTTGGGGGTAACAAACAAAGATGAAAGATCAATTATTCTTTTGAAGAAAGGTCTTTAATTCTTATGTTTTTGAACCTGACAACTGATCCGTGGCCCAGGAATCCTATATGTCCGGTACTATTCTTCAATCCGGGATGTTCATTATGATCCATTGTTCCGTTATCCCTCGGACCTGCAATGTCACCATCGACAATTATAGTTCCGTTCAAGGTGATCCTTATCTGGGTTCCCTTGATATATACCTCCTCATAATTCCATTCCCCAAGCGGCTTAAGATATTCGCGTTTAGCCGGTATAACTCCATAAACTGATCCATGATACTGGTATGGCTGAAGATTGGCATACACATCAGCAGTATTATCAAGTATCTGAAGCTCCATACCAACATATGCAGCATCTCCTTCAAGCGGGGCCCTGATACCAAGACCATTATTTGCGGCAGGAGTCAGCTGAAATTCAAATCTGAAAACAAAATCTGAATACTCCTTTTCAGTATAAAGATTACCTCCGCTCCCATTCTCCGGCTTGATGACAATCATCCCCTCCTCGACTACATACGATTGTTTATTTCCAACCCAGTTATCCAGATTTCTGCCATTGAACAGGGAAACAAATCCCCCGGCTTTTTCCTCCGGAGTAAGGTTATAATCCTTTTCGTTGATCTCCCTGACATATATATCCCTGAATGCCAGATCAGTACCATGTGCCTGGAGTTCGATAGGTCCCTTTGGGAATATCGGGATCTTTCGATCCCAGTAGTTTTCCATCGTAACATTGTCAACAACAAGTTCACCATTGAGCCAGACTGAGACTTTTTCACCAACCATGATGATCCTGAATGTATTCCAGTCACCAACCGGATTATCAGCAACCTTAAGTGGTTTTGACGGATTGACCTGATTGTTATACAGGCCGCCGGAACCAACCTGTGCCCCGACATCGGTCCTTGATGTGTCCCATATCTGCACCTGAGGCGTTCCTCTGAGGTAAATACCGCTGTCACCGTCCTTTGTGATCTTCCAGTCAACGAGCATTTCGAAATCACCATACTGGACAACCGAACAGAGATTATCTCCTTTACCGTTGAACCAGATACAACCATCTTTCACGCTCCAGTTTGAAGGAACCATCATGTTAGCCTCTGCCTGTCTTCTTTCAAGATCGACGATTCTCATTTTAGACCGGACAAGAGGATTTTCGACCAGGCCTTGCCAACCNGTGAGATCCTTACCATTGAACATCNATTTAAAACCTNCATCGGGCGGCATGGCTGCCATGTATTTATTTACCATTTCCCTGTTATATTCACCTTCTGAGCCTGCAAGCTTTGGAACCGCCTTTGTCAGGATGTCGCGAACAAGAGTCCCGTATAATCCGACTGCCGATCCTCCTGACGGGAGTGCTATATACATTGCTGCAGAAGCGGCTGCAGCTGACGTTTCAGGATCATCGAGGTAATTACCCACCAGGAAAAGTGTCTGGTAGGTCTGGAGCCTGCTTAATTCCCTTAGTATCTGATTTTTCCTTTCGGAGCTGATTGCAAACGGCAAAATCTTCCGGAAAAGCAGCAGTTTCTGTTCGTCAGGCAGAGAGGCAGCTCTTACCTGCCTTATATATCCGTCAAATGCGGGTTCTTCAAAGGTTTTATTTCCTGAAGCACATATTTCATACAAGACTCTTGATGCTGTATAATCCTTCCATGAAGTAAGGGTCCTGAAACAGATATCCCTCATTCCGGAGTTTCCATTCTCAAACTCTTTAAGGACTATATCCAAAGCTTCTTTTCCACCGGTTTTTGCGAGAACCGGTATCATTTTTTCCTTTGCAGGACTCGTTCCGATTGCTTTAATTATCAGATCTGAACGCCTCTCCGGATCACTTATTTTTTCAGCTGCTGATGCAAGTGCAGATTGTACATCTTCAATTGAATTCTTATTGCCGGCAGATGAAAGGAGTTTAATAAGCTCCNCCTGGTCATCAGGACCGGCCAGGTCTGAAAGGGCTTTATATGCAGCAGTTTTTACCGACTCATCATCAGATGAAGTAAAAGGCAATACTTCCTTAAAATACTCATTGCCCCTGCTCCACGCCAGAAGTTCTATAATNGTTTTCTTTGCAGCGGGTGATCCTTCCTTCAACACAGGTTTCAGTAAAGCAACCTCTTTGTTTCCCGAAACTGTCATCAGGGCAGCTTTTACAGCGTCCTGATCTTCAGCGCCTGGCGAATTCCTCAGATATTCAATCAGTGACGGAACAGCTTTTAGGCCGCTGATACTGGCTAGTGCTGCTGCTGCCTCTATTCTTACTTTCTGATCGGAATTGGAAAGTGATGTGTTTATCAGCGTCAGGGCTGATTCGTNACCCCTTTCTCCAAGCATTCTGATTATCCCGGGTTTTGCTTCCGGCGTGGCTTTCGGGAAATAACCGATCCATTCCTGAACAATTTCCTTCCCCGGTATTGCCAGAGATGTCCTTAATGCAGCGTTCCTGTAGGTTTTATCGGAATTCTCNGCAGCCTTTTTAAGTACTGACATAGCATCGACCCCGTGAAAACCGACATAAATAGTCATCGCCTTTATCTTATTCTGAACAGTCAGCTTATCCTTGCATTTAGCCATAACAAGCGTGCAGATTTTGTCCATACTCTTAAGGTCGCCTTCCTGACCCCGGTTTTTTGCATAATCAAGCAAAGCAGATGTAGCGCCGCTGACCTCCCATCTGTACATGACATCCTTAGCAGCTTTTAAGAGTACCTGTTGTGCAAGAGGGCTTGAGCTCTGTGCAAGGGCATTAAANGCTGATGCTCTTTTATTGACATTTAAATCCNCTGCAAACGCGATATATTCATTGACAGCCAGATTTGACTTCATAGTGGACAGGACATTCATAACTGCTGCAGCACATGGAAGTTCTTTATTCTTAAGTGATTCTGCCAAAGCCAGTTCTGCTGTTTTACCGCCTGCTGCCTGTATTGCAGCGAGAGCCGGATAACACATTTCCTTGTCATTGAGGTATGATTTCATTGCGGCAACTGTCGCATCACCGCCGACAATCTGGAGCTGTTTCATAAAGAAATCCCTGACACCGTTGTCTTTCTTTGCGGTTGCATAAACGATGCAGATCTTCTCCCAGGAAGCTTTTTCAGCCTCTTTTCCTTTTTGGGACAGGAATCTTGAAAGGCTTTCCACTGCAAACCTTGCACGGGTATCATCACCTGTGCCCGCAGGTATTATCTGATCACATATTATTTTTATTCCGGTTTCACCAAGCGAAAACATGTCACCCATAAGTTTATCGGTGTACCTGGTATCGTTTGCCGGAAGCTGGGCAAGAAGATCGGCAATCTTTGTTTCAAGGAGCCTTCTATCCTGGGAAAAGGAAGTTGCTGCTGAGGCAAAGAGCAGGGTTGCCGTAAATAATATTCTAATGATTTTCATATCCTGATTCTTAATATTTTCAAATTTTCAAATTTTCAAACCGGGCGTTTAATGTCAGATCTTCCATTCGCCCCTCATAGGCTGATTGATAAGCCTGTTTGCGCCTTCATCATCAATAAACTGCTGTTTTACAGGATCATACTTCAGATTTCTTCCAAGCCGTACTGCAATGATCCCCAAATTGACAACTGAGCATGATCTGTGCCCGTTCATCTCATTCAGGGCGAATTTCTTTCTTGTAAGAACTGATTCGGTGAAAGTTGTAACCTGGGGTTCAGGATCAGGAAGTGATTCAATCAGTTTTTCCATGTCCTTAATATCGGATCTGAATCCTTTGTAAACTTTACCATTTGGGCCCTCTATGTAGGCAGCATCCTTATCCCGATTTTCGCCATCGAGTATAATCTGGCAGCCATCAGCATATGTATAAGTTATTCTTCGCCACGAACCAACAGCATCATAATGCTGCTGAGGAGCATCTATCTCTACCGAGACAGGACCTGTATCATCCTTACCCAGCATATACTGAACCGGATCGAGATAATGCTGGCCCATATCGCCAAGGCCACCTCCGTCATAATCCCAGTATCCACGGAATTTTGAATGAACTCGTTCCGCATTATAAGGTTTTAATGGAGCAGGTCCGAGCCAGAAATCATAATCGAGTTCCGGAGGGACAGGCTCAGGTTTCAGGTTATGAAGTCCGCTCCAGTAGAATTTCCANTCATATCCTGTTATTCCGCTTACAGTAACTTTCAGGGGCCATCCAAGAACGCCGCTGTTAATGAGCTTCTTGAGCGGTTTCACTGTTGTACCGAGTCCATAAAATTCGTCCTTGAATCTGAACCAGGTATTGAGCCTGAACATCCGGCCGTTTTTCTGAACAGCCTCAACAACTTTTATCCCTTCTCCGATGGTTCTAGTCATAGGTTTTTCACACCATATATCCTTACCGGCTTCAGCAGCCATTTTTGAAATGATGCCATGCCAGTGAGGCGGTGTTGCAATATGCACAACATCAATGTCGGGTCTGGCGATAAGCTCCCTGAAATCGTGATATCCGGTTATCTTACCTCCTGCCAGTGCTATTGCCTGGTCGAGGTGGCTATTATCCACATCGCAGACAGCCAGGAGCCGTGTACCTTCATATTCAATATGTCCACGGCCCATTCCGCCAACGCCGATTATGCCTTTTGTGAGCTGGTTGCTGGGAGCTGTATAACCCTGTCCTCCAAGAACATGCCGCGGGACAATAGTAAATGCAAGCGTAGCAGCAGCGCTCTTCTTTAAGAAGTCACGCCTGGCAAGTTTTTCTTTTTTCATAATATGAAGTTTAAAATAAAGCTATTTTTTCAGGCAATACATCGAAACTGCCCAGAGATATATCATGCAGGCAATCAGGATTGTCATTCCAATTGCAATACTGGTCATATCACTTACCCATCCAACGAGAAGCGGTATAACAGCTCCCCCTGATATAGCCATCATAACCAGGCCTGAGATCTCATTGCTCTGATTAGAATATTTTTCAACAGCTAATGAAAATACAAGCGGCCAGATATTTGCAACTGCCATACCGATCAGAAATACAAGTCCCCAGGCAAGCACTGGCGATTTGATGAGTACAATTGCGGTGAGGCATAAGATTCCGAGGGCTGAGCTCCACATGAAGAATTTGCGTGAAGATATCTTTGTGAGCATTATTGCACCTGCAAAAGTCCCCAGCATACGTCCAAGAAAATATACACTGCGTCCCGATTCAGCTGCAGTCTGATCGATGCCGAACCTTTTAATAAGGAATTGTCCGGAATTTGAATTGAATCCTACATCCACACCGACAACAAGAAATATTGAAAGAACGAGTAGCAGAACATAACCGTTCCCCAGCAGTTTGAAGGAAGAAGCAAATGTGGCTTTATATCCTTCAATTCTGGTTTCATCAATTTTTGAAGTACCGAGCCATAATACAGACAATATTGAAACTATTCCGAAGACAAGAAACAGAATCTTCCAGTCTCCAAACCGGGCTGCAAAAAATCCTGCAAGCGGAGCTCCGATCATCGACCCTATAGCCTTTACAAACTGGGAGAAACTGAGGAAGCTTGATGCCCTGTTTCCCGGAACCACATCGACCATCAGCGGATTTGCCGATACCTGAACTATTGTGTTCCCAATGCCTAGAAGTGCAAATCCGGTCAGAACCATAGGGAACGAATAAAAGGTGAAAGGAACCAGCAAACCGAGAGCCGTTACTCCCATNCCAATGTTAAGCATGTTCTTCTTACCAAGCCGCGACTGCATAACTCCGACGGGNACTGAAAGGATAAAGAACCAGAGAAATGCCGCTGAGGGAATAAGCTGAGCTACGGTTGCGCTCAGGCTCATATCCTTGCTTACACGGTCAACACCTATTCCGACAAGGTCGACAAAGCTCATGACGAAGAATGCCATAAGCACAGGTGCTATCTTTGAGATGTTTACTTTATCTGTGGCCATTTTAATTAAGTTTTAAGGGTTTATAGGTTTAAGCGTTTAAAGGTGTAAAATTCCCCCTTTGAAGGGGGTGAGGGNGATGTTATTTAATGTATATTTATTTACATCAAGGGAAGTGCGTGTTGTATATCTTTCCAGAAGGTCTCATCCAGGAGATACGCCGCACCAATAAAAGCCGCATCCTCTTTGAGTTCCGAAAGGGCAACCTTACAGCTGCATCCTTCATTCATCAGGCTGTTCTCAAAGATACCCCCGAAAAGGTCATATGCATGAGAGATATTTCCACCCACGACAACTATTTCCGCTTTGAACTTCTTAAGCCACGGCGCAAGGAAGATTCCCAGATTCGTACCGAATTCGGTAAAAAGATCCATCACTATTTTATCAGTTCCGGCGAGCTTTGCAAATTCCTTCACTCCGCTCAGTTCCTTCCCTGTCAGTTTTTTATACTTCCCGATAAACCATCTTGTAGAGAAATAGTCGTCAGCGATATTGTCACCGTAAGGAAGGTGGTATACACAACCCAGCTTAGGTACTTCAGTACCGTCGACAATCGGGATCCTGTTTGAAATAAATGCCGAACCGAAACCAGTTCCAAGCGTTATCGAAATTGACCGTTCAGCTTTTGCCGCCTTTCCAACCAGGGCTTCACCGACAGCGAAGGTTGAAACATCATTCATAAACCTTATGGGGAAATCCCCGTGGAAACCCAGGCTATCGGATATTGCATTTTTCACATTGCAGCCATAAAGATTCTCATATTTAGCAACACCTTTAATATAGCTGATCCCCTTAACATAGTCAAAAGGCCCGGGCATTCCGAAACCTATCCCCTTCAATGAATCCGAAGGTATATTCTTAATGACATCTTTAAGGGCCTGCACCCATACCATTATTATCTGATTGGCTTCAGCTTTATTATCGACTGCTTTTTCGGTACGTGTTTCTTTCAGGACCCTGAATGAATTAAGGTCAACAGCAGCACAGCTGATATGACTACCGCCTATATCAACACCAATAGCAAGATTCTGTTTCATATGTATACAAGGTTGCTTAAGTTGGACAAAACCAATTAAAATAGAGATGCTGAAAGTATTGAATTTTACCGGCAAAGCAAAAAATATAGAGGTAAAAATGATCAGTCAAACCTAAATTATACTGATCTTCCTCATATTTAATACAGTTAATTTGTTGTACTTTAGATTCATTAAAACACAGCCAATGCCAAAAGTTACGAAGGAAGATGCGCTTCTCTACCATAGCAGAGGACGCCACGGAAAAATTGAGGTAATCCCTACAAAACCCTACTGTACGCAGTTTGACCTGAGTCTTGCATATACTCCCGGCGTGGCTTACCCCTGCCTGGAAATTGAAAAGTCGCCTGAGGAAGCCTACAATTTTACTGCCAANGGAAATCTTGTTGCTGTTATCTCAAATGGTACGGCAGTGCTTGGTCTTGGAGACATCGGTGCTATGGCAGGAAAACCGGTAATGGAGGGGAAGGGCTTATTATTCAAGGTGTTTGCTGATGTTGATGTATTTGATATTGAAATTGATGAGAAAGATCCGGAAAAGCTTATTGAAATCTGTGCCAGGATTGCTCCTACCTTCGGCGGGATAAATCTTGAGGACATAAAGGCACCTGAATGCTTTGAAGTTGAGACCAGGCTTAAGAGCATGCTCGACATTCCAGTTTTCCATGATGACCAGCATGGAACAGCAATTATCTCAGGAGCCGGGCTTCTTAATTCGCTTGAAATCACCGGAAAAGCAATTGATAAAATAAAAATGGTTGTCTGCGGTGCCGGAGCAGCAGCAATTTCATGCTCAAGACTATATGTTAAGCTTGGAATCAGGAAAGAGAATATTGTAATGGTCGACAGCAAGGGGGTGATAAACAAAAAGAGAAAGGATCTTAACAAATACAAACAGGAATTTATAACTGAAAGGGATATTGATTCGCTGGCAGAAGCAGTAAAGGGCGCTGATCTCTTCCTTGGCCTTTCAACGGCGAATATGCTGTCGAAGGAGATGCTTGCNACAATGGCTGACAACCCNATAGTGTTTGCAATGGCAAATCCTGACCCTGAGATAACTTATGAGGATGCAATGGCAACTCGAAATGACCTGATTTTTGCAACGGGAAGGTCAGATTATCCCAATCAGATAAACAATGTTCTTGGATTTCCATATATTTTCAGAGGTGCTCTCGATGTTCGTGCAACCACAATTAATGAAGAAATGAAGCTGGCAGCGGCAAAGGCCCTTGCCTCTCTTGCAAAAGATCCGGTACCGGATGTGGTACTCATGGCTTATAATGTCAGCAAACTCGCTTTCGGAAAAGATTATATCATACCAAAACCCCTTGATCCGCGTCTTATATCTTGTGTGGCAGCATGTGTCGCAAAAGCGGCCATCGAAACTGGTGTGGCGCGCCGTCCTATTACCGACTGGGAGGCATACAAAAAGACCCTTGATAAAAGGTTAAGTATACATATAAAAAGGGTTGGTGAGCTCGGAGAGTTTTAAAGGACCGATTTTATCTTGTTCCTCTCGGNCNTATGCTTAATAACTTTCTTCTCGTACATTGAGACTATAAGATCGGCTGTTACCGGAATGTCGAAAGAAAGCCTGTTTATTGTGACATCAAACAGACTCTCAACATTTTTAACCTTCTTATCCAGGAAAGTCTGAATTAGTTCATGCCGCTTTTCATCAGTTTCAATAACGAACTTTTCTGCAGTCTCAAGTCCCATTGACTTTTTCCTCATCACATTCTCGACTCTCCAGTAAAANGGAGCCACAAGCCTCACATGAAGTGCATCCTTTATATCACGGGCTATTGAAACACCCCCCCTCCCCACNAGTACAACATAACCCTCCTTGCAGATGGATAGCACAACATCTTTTATTGCCTTCTTTACCCTCAGATCGCTGACAAATCCGCCTGAAAAGGCCATGATCATCTCAGAAAGATTTGAAAGCTTGATCCCTTCATAGTAATTTTCAATCCGCTGGGTGTCGATATTCAATTCTTTGGCGATAGAATAGATTATATCCTTGTCGACCCACTTCCATTTTGTGATCCCGAACTTTGTATTCAGGTTTTCAGCAATACATGCTGCAGTTTCACGGGCATCGCATCCCGTGAGACGTGAGATTGTAATTACAGGACCATCTTCGGAAGCCGGATTATTTAATACAGATTCCCTGTATCTTTCATCAAAATAATCAAAGAATTTTTCCATCAGCCTGTCATTAAAATGAGAGTTAAAAGTTACAAAAAAAAACTGAATCAGGGAAATATTTTACTCCCGAACGAAAAATCGAACCATAACGGAACCGAAACTGTATTATTCCTGCTGTAATGTCATGTTTTTCCAATATCTTTACTAAATGCAAAACAAAATCTCAACTAATATCTTAAACTGAATAATTATGACATCTTTTTTTTCAAAACCCGAACTGGTCTGGTTTATAATAGGGCTTGCCCTTTTTCTTCTTGAACTTATTCTGCCCGGATTTGTGATTTTCTTTTTTGGAGTCGGTGCATGGATTACAGCACTTCTCTGCCTGATAGCCAATCCGGGAATAAATCTTCAGGTTATAGTATTTGCCGTTACCTCAGTTCTCTCTCTGCTGATGCTGAGGAAAATGATACAGAAACGCTTCTTCTACAGCAAACAGGAATTATCCGATCAGGTGGAAGACGAGTTTTCCGGAAAAGAAGCAATTGCAGTAATTGATTTCGAACCGGGAAAAACCGGTAAGGTAGAGTTTAAAGGCACCTCCTGGAAAGCAGAATCATCATCTCCAATTCATAAAGGAGACAGGGTCATTATAAAACAAAAGGAAAATTTCAAGCTAATTGTTGAACCTATAAAATAATTAATATGACAGAAGTAATTACATTGGCAGCAGCAGCATCAAGTACCACATTTATTTTGATTGGTATAATCATCCTTGCTTTCATCCTGATCTCCTCGATGGTAAAGGTAGTTCCCCAGAGAACAGCCATTATCGTCGAGAGGCTTGGAAAGTACAAGGCTACTTTTACAGCCGGTTTCCAAATCCTTATCCCATTCATTGATAAGATAAGATACAGGCATACCCTTAAAGAGCAGGCTATTGATGTAGCCCCTCAGATTTGCATCACACGCGACAATATTGCGGTTGAGGTTGACGGGATTCTCTATCTTCAGATACTGGACCCACAGAAAGCCTCGTATGGTATTGATAATTACAGGTTCGCTTCCATCCAGATCGCTCAGACAACCATGAGAAGCGTTATCGGCAAGCTTGAACTGGACAAGACATTCGAGGAACGGGAAACTATAAACGTATCAATTGTTGATGCTGTTGACAAAGCAAGCGAACCCTGGGGTGTAAAAGTAACCCGGTATGAAGTCAAGAATATTTCTCCTCCGCAGAGCATCCGCGATGCAATGGAAAAGCAGATGAGGGCTGAAAGGGAAAAAAGAGCTGTCATNGCCGAATCGGAAGGAACAAGACAGGCTAAGATAAATAATGCCGATGGTGATAAGCAGGAATTTATACTGAAATCGGAGGGAGAAAAACAAAGGCGTATAAACGAAGCNGCTGGCCGTGCATCAGAAATCGAACAGGTAGCTGTCGCAACNGCAAACGGCCTCAGGGCAATTGCCAAAGCTATTTCAGACGAAAACGGGCTCAATGCCGTCAACCTTCGTATCGCTGAACAATATCTGAACGGATTTGCAAACCTTGCTAAACTGAACAATACAATAATTCTTCCTTCAAACCTTACCGATGTTGCAGGTATCGTAGCTACAGCTACTTCGATGTTTAATGAGGTGAAGGATAAGAGGAAATAGTTGATTTCATGTACTCACCCCGCTACCCCCTCTCTGCTCTGCAAAGAGGGGGTTATTTTACTGTAAATCAATGTTTNCCCCCTCTTTAAGAAGTAGAGAGGGGGAATAAAAGGGGGTGAGTACTTGTAATTGGCCGGGATAATGTCAATATTCTTTGTGCTCTGTCCTCAGAATGATCTCATTCTGAAGATCTTCCCCGAGATCGTTGAAGTAATCGCTGTATCCGGCGACCCGGACAATAAGGTCCCTGTATAATTCCGGATGTTTCTGAGCCTCCCTCAGCGTATCGGCATTTACGACATTGAACTGAATATGATGCCCGTCGAGATTGAAATAACTCCTTATAATAGTAGTCAGGCATCTGTAACTCTCTTCGTCTTCAAAAAACTGGGGTGAGAATTTCTGATTCAATAGTGTTCCTCCTGTTCTGAGATGATCGATCTTTGATGCAGATTTAATTACAGCTGTCGGCCCCTGACTGTCAACACCCTGGCTTGGTGAAATTCCTTCTGATAANGGTTTGAATGCCTGCCTGCCGTCAGCTGTAGCTCCTGTAACGCTTCCGAAATAAACATGCGAAGTTGTAGGCAGCATGTTTATCCTGTGCACTCCTCCCCTGGCAGNAGGTCTTCCGTTTACTGCATCGTAATAGATCTCAAAAACAGTAACAGCCTGCTGATCAGCATAATCATCATCATTACCGTATTTTGGGGTATTATAGATCAGATCGTACCTTAAATGCTCAAAACCTTTAAAATCGGATTCAATGGCTTTGTTCAGCACTGACCATGAATATTTTTTTTCATCATAAATATTATACCTGACCGATGTGAGAATATCTGTAATGCTTCCCAGTCCGACACCCTGAATATAGGTGGTATTATATCTGGCTCCGCCTGCATTGTAATCTCTGCCGTTCATAATACAATCCTCAACAAGCAGGGAAAGAAAGGGAACTGGCAGGAACTTCGAAAAGATACTTTCAATTACATTATTACCCCTGATCTTAATGTCAGCGAAATACCGAACCTGGATCCTGAATGCGTCAATAAGATCATCAAATGATTTGTAATCAGCTGAATAACCTGTCTGCGGACCGATCAGCTTACCGGTACGATTATCATAACCGTTATTCAGGGTAAGCTCAAGTATTTTTACCAGATTGAAATATCCGGTGAGCCAGTAAGCTTCGGTACCAAAAGCTCCCGTTTCAACACATCCCGAAGCTCCTCCGTTACGGGCATCAATAATATTCTTTCCCTGGCGTAAAAGCTCCTGTATGATTGCTTCTGTATTGAAACATGAGGGTTGTCCGAAACCGGTCCTGATTATATCAAGTGCTTTATGAATAAACCTGTCGGGGTTCTTTCTGCTTATCTGAACCATAGAACTTGGCTGCAGTATCCGCATATCTTTAATTACATCCAGAAGAATGTACGACATTTCATTAACTGCATCGGTACCGTCAGGTTTAACTCCCCCAAGATTGATAAGGCAGAAATCGGTATAGGTATTGCTTTCGCTTGCCGTAACTCCCATTTTAGGAGGTGAAGGGTGATTATTAAACTTGATCCAGAAGCACCCCAGNAGATCAAATAGTTGCTCATCAGTTAGTGATCCTTCCTCTTTTTCTTTCCTGTAAACAGGATATAGATGCTGATCGAGCCTTCCGGGATTGAATGAATCCCAGGGATTCAGCTCTGTTATAACACCAATATGAATAAACCAGTAATGCTGAAGCATTTCATGAACAGTCTCGGGAGGATTGGCCGGAACCTTCCTGCACACAGAAGCCATTTTTAAAAGCTCTGCTTTTCTTACCTCGTTTTTTTCGACGNCTGCAAGATTCTCAAGCTCATCAGCATGCCTTCCGGCGTACATTATTATTGCATCGCATGCAATATCCATTGCCTTGAGCTCCTCAGCCTTTTCGAAAGCTTCAGTATCATTATAATAATCAAGCCTGGAAATGCTTTCTTTTATCTCATCCTTTAACTGAATGAAACCTGTTTTGAACATTTTGTAGCCAAGAACTGTATGCCCNGGGGCCCGCTGTTCCTGGAATTCAGTAAAAATACCTGCATNGTATGAATTGAGCCATTCAGGGGTCATCCTGCTCATTATCCTGTCGCGGTTGCTTTTACCCTTCCAGTAAGGGATTATCTCATTTTCATAAATCTTCCTGACCTCATCATCAACTTTAAAAAATACTTTTTCCCGTGAATCGAGTATTTCAAGATCCCTGAGTGAATGGAGGCTTATCTCCGGATAAGTAGGAACCGCCTTTGGAGCTGGTCCTCTCTCACCCACAATAAACTCTCCTTCATTTATACATATCTTTTTGTTCTTCAGAATGTATTCAAATGCTTTAGCTCTTAGTACGGGTGCNGATATTTCACGGGCATCGTCGCTTTTATAAAAACGNGTAACCAATACTGCACGTTCAGCCGAAATCCTTTCAACTGCGTTCAGGCTTTGTTCCCTCAGCTTTTTAACTCTTTCAGATAGTATCATATAAAAAAATTAATATCGTAAAACTTAATAATCCAATTTTGCCCCTAAATCCCGTGAAGGGGACTTTAAAGTAGCTCCTATTTAAACCCCCTTTAGGGGGAACGGGGCGGAAAATCAGCCACCAATCTTAACTTTTATTCCTGTTTCTGCAAAGAACTTCTTTAATTCCTTCATCCTTTCCTGCGACGGCTGTTCCGTTCCGTTCATCCTGTAAGGAAGGTTGAATTTATTATACTTCGATTTTCCTGTTTTATGGAATGGAAGAAGATTTATTTTCCTCAGATTATCAGATTTCAGGCTGCGAAGCAATTCCCTTACTGCCGTAAGATTTTCATCATCATCATTTTTACCAGGTATCACCGGTATCCTGACCATAATATCTTTACCGCTCTTAACAATCATTCTCAGATTATCCAGTATACTAATGTTTGAAACTCCCGTATATTCAATGTGTCTGTAAGCATCGAGATGTTTTAAATCGAAAAGAAACAGATCGGTATAAGGAATTATTGCAAGAAAGTTATCCAGTGAAGCATATCCTGATGTATCTACAGCTGTATGATAACCCTCAGCCTTGCATGATTTAAGGGTTTCAAGGAGGAAATCAGGCTGCATCATTGGTTCACCTCCCGAGAATGTTACACCGCCTTCTGACTGCTGAAAGAATATTCTGTCTTTTTGCAGGATCTCAAGAATCTCTTTAACAGAGTAATATTTTCCGACTGTTTCTTTTTGGGGGAACTCATTATCTCCTATTCTCCTCAAATTAACAATATCCTCACTGACCGGTGATATTCCTTCTGGATTGTGACACCACCAGCATGAAAGAGGGCATCCTTTCATAAAAAATGTGACCCTGATCCCCGGACCATCATGAATCGAATATCGTTTAACGTTGAAAATCAAACCCTGCATCACCAAATAGAATAGAAATTTAAAACATCGGAAAATATAGTGGAAAAGCCCAACCGGAATGGCAGGCAGAGCCTAAGGATCAGATGCTGTAGAACATAAGGCAGTGATATAGCCTGCGTCCGAGACGCTGCATCATAAAACGATATTTAAGCTTTGATAACATCTTTAGCAAAATCCGCTGCAATTTACGAAATTTCTTTAAATTTAAAGAGTGGTTTGCTGTTAAATTACTGTCTGGTCATGAATTATAACGAAGCGCCGATAAAAGTATTATCCAGATTCTTCTGCATAGTAATCCTTTTGTCAGTTACTTTCAGTCGGAGCTCCGGCCAGCTGTCCGGCAGATCCACCGTAAGCGGATATGTTAAAGAGGCTGGATCTGGAGAATCACTCATCGGAGTAAATGTTTACCTGTCCGACCGTAAATCAGGAACCACCACCAACAATTATGGTTTTTATTCCCTTACCCTGCCGTCGGCCGATACGGTTGAACTAGTTATCTCATATGTTGGTTTCAGAACTGAAAGGATCCGGGTAAATCTTCAAAAAGAAATTGAGCTGAATATTGAATTAACAGCAAGTCTTTTGCTTGATGAAGTAATTGTAAGTGCTGATCGTATTGAGCGGGAAAGCGAATCGGTAAAGATGAGCACGGTCAAGCTTCAGACGGCTCAGATCAGAGAAGTACCTTCACTTCTGGGTGAAAAGGACGTGCTTAAAGTCCTGCAGCTGATGCCGGGNATACAGAAAGGATCGGAAGGTTCGAGCGGGCTCTATGTAAGGGGAGGCGGACCAGATCAGAACCTCATAATCCTGGATGATGCCATAGTCTATAACGCTAATCATTTGTTCGGTTTTTTCTCATTATTCAACGGTAATGCGCTTAAAAGCGTTGAGCTGACCAAAGGCGGCTTTCCGGCGAGGTATGGTGGAAGGCTCTCATCAGTTCTTGAAATGAACATGAAGGAAGGCAACAACGAAGAGTGGCATGGCGATGGGGGAATCGGGCTCATTTCATCAAACATCACAGTTGAGGGACCACTCAGAAAAAACAGGTCATCAATCCTGCTATCAGGTCGCCGGACCTATGCCGATCTGATTCTCCGACCGATATTAAAACTTAGCGGAGAAGAAAACACAGGTTACTACTTCTATGATTTCAATGCAAAGGTTAACTATGATTTCGGCAGGAAGAATAAGCTATACCTCAGCGGCTATTTCGGTGAGGATAAGTTTTATATAAAAAACAAATCGAAAGGATACAAGGAAGATATAGGATTCCTCTGGGGCAATTCCACCGCAACACTAAGATGGAACCATCTCTTTGGCAACAGATTATTCTCAAATACCTCAATTGTATTCAGCAACTATTCTTTCGGCATTTATGACAAGTACAAGGTCATTGCTGAGAATAAGGATTTCTATGCTGAATACTATTCAGGAATCAGAGATTTTACGGTTAAACATGATATTGATTTTCATCCGAATCCAAAGCACTCAGTTAAAGCCGGCCTGATTGCAATCTTCCACAGATTCAACCCCCATGCTTATATTGAGCTTGATGTTCCTAACAAAATAAGTGTCAGAAATTTTACCTATATAAAAGGAATTGAATCAGGCCTTTATGCCGAAGATACATGGCAGCCGTTTGACGTGCTCAAGATAAATGCCGGACTCCGTTTCAGCAATTTCATTGCAGGTAAAATGTATAGCTTCCCCGAGCCAAGGGTATCTGCAGCATGGCGTCTGGGTCCCGGTCTTGCTGTTAAAAGCTCCTACGCTTCTATGAGCCAGTACATCCATCTGCTTTCAAATACCGGAATAAACCTTCCTACGGACCTCTGGGTTCCAGCCACTGAACGTGTCAGGCCCCAAAAGTCGAAACAGGTTGCAGCAGGAATAGTGAAGGATTTTATCAAAAAAGATGTTTCAGTCTCTATGGAAGCCTATTATAAGAAAATGGATGATGTGATCGGATACAGGGAGGGAGCATCGTTTCTTGAAATCGGTGAGCCTTCAGAGGTTGAAGATATAAAATGGGAGAATAATGTAACAACCGGACAATCATGGTCATACGGGATCGAGCTACTTATTCAGAAGAAGCAGGGGAATCTAACCGGGTGGATCGGCTACACTTTATCCTGGACAATAATGCAATTTGATTCTCTGAACTTTGGCAGGAAATTCTTTGCAAGATACGACCGGAGACACGATATTTCGGTTGTTGCTCTGTATAAGTTGAGTGACAGAATTAATCTTTCAGGAACGTGGGTTTACGGTACAGGTAACGCTGTTACCCTTCCAATATCGGGTTTTCCGGCTTATTATCATAAATTTCAGGGAGTAACGGATAATGTGTCAGTCACTCAGGATTATACAGGGTTCAACGGCTTATTCACCGCAAGCGAATTCGGGGATAAGAATAATTTCCGGATGAGTCCTTACCACAGGCTTGACCTGGGTGTGCAGTTCCATAAAAAGAAAAAATGGGGTGAAAGAATATGGGAAATATCGGTCTATAATGGTTATTGCAGGTACAATCCCTTCTTCTATTACACAGAAAAGGAAACGAAAGATAACAAAGACTACGGTGTGCTTAAGCAGGTTAGCCTTTTTCCGGTAATCCCTTCAGTTACTTATTCTTTTAAATTCTGATTGGGTATGAAGACTAAAGGTAAAATAATTGCACTGTTGCTCATCCTTGCCTTTGTTTCCTGTGAAAAGGACGCAAATAATGTAAAAGTGCCTCAGTTTGGTCATAAGCTTGTTGTTACTTCCTTCATTTCACCTCACGATTCCGTATCGTTCGTAACTATTGACTCCAACGAAAGGCTTTATGGAGATCTGAGTGACACTGAGCCGCTGGGAAGTGTGATAGTGACCATTTCCGACGGAATGAAGAAAATTGACCTGAAAAAGGGAAATATACAATATTATTTCCGCAGGAAGGATATGGCAATCCGAGCCGGTGGAACCTATAATCTTGAAGTTAAATCCAATAACGGGCTTAGAGCCGATGCAAAATGCCCGATCCCTTTTCAGAGGAATCTTAATATTACTGCAGATACGGTATATATACATCATAGTAATCCTGAGGCA
>JGI20214J51088_10001086_pt1 | contig 18476 bp, 17 predicted proteins | sample WetSurMetagenome_FD_51088 | JGI IMG/M metagenome (IMG submission 51088) | reverse complement strand
GAACCCGTTGCCCTGAAGAAAGCCAGGTACTCATCCCAGGTAACCTCAGTTTTTGCAATCCAGAATTTAGATACTGTTACTTTCCGGAGAGGACCTTCATCCGGTTTACGCAATGGCTCGTTATCAGGGCTTCCCATATTAAATGTTCCTCCGGGAAGAGCTACCATTTCAAATGAGACATTCGTACCGGGAATCATTTCATCGAAATTTTCAAACTTCAGGACTTTTGCAGCTTCCTTGAATACAGCCTGGTTTGCCGTGATTGTTATACCAAAGCTTGTATCATGGGCATGAATAGAATTCTTATCAAAATGCCCTACACTAAGATGACAGTTTATGCAGTTTAAGGGCTCTTTGCTGGTTGTATATAAAAGGTGAGCATTGCCGCCATTAACAGATAAGGTGACAGGGAAGAGATTCTGATGGCATTCCAGACATGATTTTTCATAGACGAAACCCTTTGCATTTTCAAGCAGTTTTTTTTCCTGCCAGTTTATTTTTGCACTGTCCTTAAAGAAATATCCATAAATATCTTTGATCCCGTGTTTTGCTTTGGCAGTGAGATACCCATGCCCCTCAGGAGGCAGGTGGCAATCAGCACAATGGACAATATTTCCGGAACGATTATTAAAGTGAGTTGAAAACCTCCAGCTTTGGTCAGCCATCGGGTGAATATGACAGGAAACACAATAATTATCAGAAGAGGTATAAGATACAACTGCTTTCCCTGATTTGAGCAAAATCAGACCTATTATGAACCCTGCAAAAATAAACCAGAACTTTGTCCTACCAGTTATAGTTGTACGACTGCGATTATCTTTTAATCTCATGCTTTCCGGAAAAAATACAATTAAAACTTGCTAAAGTTAATTGTTTACCGGATTGTGAGGCAATAATTTATTAACTATTTATTAATCTTTTTTCTCCTGTTTGAGTGTTTAAAACCTTTTCGTATATGCATGGCAATAAGGTACCTTTCCATTGTTGAAATAATAATCCTGATGATATTCCTCAGCGGGATAGAATTCAGATGCTTTTGTAACGGAAGTGGCAATTTTTAAGCCTTTGGATTTCAGAATATTCAGGTCTTTTTCAGCAATGTTTCTCTGATCCTCATTCAAATAAAATATTTCGGATCTGTACTGGTCTCCAATATCCGGTCCCTGGTGACCTACCTGTGTCGGGTCGTGTATTTCGAGAAACAGTTTCAGAAGATTCTCATATGATGTCTTTTGAGGATCATAAACTATTTTAACAGCTTCTGCGTGCCCTGTATTTCCAGTGCAAACCTCCCTGTAAGTGGGATTCTTCACCTCTCCTCCGGTATAACCTGATGTAACAGAAATTACTCCGGGTGCTTTCTGAAGAAAATATTCCACACCCCAGAAGCATCCGCCTGCAAAAATTGCCATTCCATATCTTCCTGCCTCAAGCTGTGCGGGCACAAAATCGAGTGATATTGAATTGACACAATGACGAACATTTTTGGATGTTAATCTTTCCCCTGTGAAAACATGCCCAAGATGAGCACCACAGTTGGCACATTCAATTTCAGTTCTCATGCCATCAGCATCAGGAATCCTTTTCACCGTACCTTTAATTTCATTATCAAAGCTTGGCCAACCACATTCTGATTCAAATTTGTCGGAAGAAGAATATAGTGCGGCTCCGCACTTTTTGCAAACATATGTGCCCTTCTCTTTTGATTTTGTAAATTTTCCGATATATGGAGATTCGGTTCCTTTATTATTTATGACATATGATTCCGCTTTTGTGAGATCATAATATCGCAGTTTTTCCTGTGAATAAGATTCTTCGCTCATACCAGCAAAATAAAAAATTAATATAATTAATGTAAATCTTGTGTTCATCGTAATATCTGGATTTATTAAAGGAATAACAAACACAAAACAATATTGTTAAATATCTTTCCCAATATTTGAAAAATGAATATTTTATACTTATTCCACAAATCTGGAGGTGTTGGGGATAACAAAGCAAAAGAACCGGAAGATAAGAGAGAATGAAAATAGAACAATTGTCTCTGAAAATTCATTCAAGGTGATTTTTCAAGGATCGATTTTTGAACCACAGTCTCTGTCAGATTGTTTCTATTACAGACTAATGGTTTAATTAAGATTTAAACCAGATAAATTATGTTTGCAATTTTATTTTTGGCACAGATATTGTTTTTAGAATGAAAAGTATATTTTTGTAAATAATTAATATAGTTTCTGATATGAAAAAAATTGCTCTTTTACTTGTCGTTACTTTTGTTTTAGCCATGGTTGTTAGTTCCTGCAATAAAAAGGAATGTCCGGCTTATTCCAAGGCCAATACAGAGCAGGCAGGACAGAATGTCTGACATCGGGATAGCTCTCAATTCCTCTAATTTTATAAGTAAGCAAATGATGATGAAGAAGCTGCTTATAATCACATTAATATGTTTGTTTGGTGTAGTTTCAATATATGCACAGGGTGAATTAAATGAACAACAGAGGGTTTTTTTCCGAAATGAAAGGTCTTTTGCAGTTCTGCTCAACACTGATGGTATAGGAATCAGTTATCGTGGTGCCAAAAGAATTGACTATCTCAATAAACGAATTCTCGAGATTGAAGCAGGTACATTAAAGCATCCCAAAGAGTATAAATTATCGAATCCATACACTCAGAGTGGAACTTATGTATTTGGAAAGCTGAATTCTACCTTTTATCTGAGAGGTGGAATAGGACATCAGCATGAACTTTTTAAGAAAGCAGATCTAGGGGGTATAGCAATACGCTATTTTTATTCCGCCGGACCCGTATTTGCAGTTTATAAACCCATCTATTACAAAGTTCCTTATCCTATATCATTAAATGAATACATAATTAAAGAGGAGAAATTTAATGCTTCTATAGCGCTTCCACAGGATATTTTCGGCAAAGCAGCTTTTACAAAAGGCCTTAATGAAATCAAGGTAATGCCGGGATTATTTATGAAAGGGGGCTTTAATTTCGAGTATAGTAAAGAAGATAAAATAATCCATGCAATTGAGGTGGGTGCTCAGATAAATGCTTTCCCAAAGAAGATACCCATTATGTTCACTTCTGATAACAAGACAATATTCTTTTCACTGTTCGTCAGCTACAGATTTGGAATGATAATTGACCCTCTCAATCCAGATTCAAATAAACTTACGAATATCTTCAGAAGAAAAAAGAATAACTGATCTTAATTTCCACTTGGCTTTTTCACAGAATATATTATTTTTGTGGTTCGAATTTATTAACTAATTAATGATACAGATATGTCAAAAATTAAAGTAGGTATCAATGGTTTTGGCAGGATCGGCCGACTGGCCTTCAGGGCTGCCTTTAAGAGGAATGATATAGAAATTGTCGGAATAAATGATCTCCTCGAAGTGGAATACATTGCTTATATGCTTCGCTACGACACCGTACATGGAGGATTTGATGGAAAAGTTGAAGTTAAGGACGGCAAACTTGTTGTAAACGGACAGAGTATCCGTATAACCGCCGAGAAAGATCCTGCAAATCTGAAATGGAATGAGGTTGGCGCTGAATATGTACTGGAATGCACAGGCCTGTTTCTTACTAAGGAAAGCGCAATGGGTCATATCACAGCCGGGGCAAAACATGTTGTGATGTCAGCTCCTTCCAAAGATGATACCCCAATGTTTGTAATGGGTGTTAACCATAATAAATACAAGGCAGACATGCAGTTTGTCTCAAATGCTTCATGTACTACTAACTGTCTTGCACCTGTTGCCAAGGTTCTTAATGACAATTTTGGAATAGTTGAAGGTCTCATGACTACCGTTCATGCAACCACTGCAACACAGAAAACAGTCGATGGTCCCTCGAAAAAGGACTGGAGAGGTGGCCGGGCAGCTGCTGGTAATATCATTCCCTCCTCAACAGGTGCAGCAAAAGCTGTAACCAAAGTAATCCCTGAACTGAAAGGCAAACTTACTGGTATGGCCTTCAGGGTTCCTACACTGAACGTATCGGTTGTCGACCTCACCTGCCGTCTGGAAAAAGGTGCCAGCTATGATGAAATAAAAAAAGCTATGAAGGCTGCTTCTGAAGGTCCTCTCAAAGGAATTTTAGGATATACAGAAGATGCTGTTGTTTCAAGTGATTTTAATGGTGATTCACGTACATCTATCTTTGATGCTGAAGCCGGTATTGCACTTAATGACAATTTCGTAAAGGTAGTATCATGGTATGACAACGAATGGGGCTATTCATGTAAACTTCTCGACCTCATTGCTCACATGAGCACGGTGAAGTAACAATCATATATAAAAAAAGAGAGGTTATTTTCCTCTCTTTTTTTATACTATCATATCTATCTCAAGGGGAATTCCTGCTGTATCCCTGTAGTGTTCACCCAGTTCAAGCATTGCTTCATCGTCTTCCTCGTAAAGCCATCTCACCTTTACCACCTTTCCTGAACGTCCGTATACTGTAAGTCGTTTTAATATTTCATAAAGATACTTTGAGGAACCGCTATTAATATATTCAAGCTGAATATTAACATCCAGGCCTTTATTCTTTTCGAAATGCAGAGTAATCCAGTCTTCAAGACGTCTGAAAATCAGTTCAGGGTTTTCAGGGATCGACCGTCCGATCAGTTCAAGTTTATTCGAATCAGGGTAATAAACAATACCCGGACAATTCTTTAACTCCTCCTGAATTACATACTTTTCCATATTCCGATATATTATTCGTATCTTAAAGCTTCAATTGGATCAATATTAGCCGCTTTTACTGCCGGTGCATAACCTGAAACAACCCCGACAATAAAACAAACAACAATTCCGGTTATTACCCATACCCATGGAATTACGAAACTTGATCTCAGCATTGATGATACCGCATTACCGATAAGTATACCAAGGATAATACCAAAAACACCACCTAACTGACCAATCATTATCGATTCAAAGAGGAACTGATATTTTATTGTTTGCGTTTTTGCCCCAATTGCCTTCCTTATTCCGATTTCACGGGTTCGCTCTGTTACTGAAACAAGCATTATGTTCATAAGTCCGACTGCTGCTCCAAATAAGGTAACAATCCCGATAATTGTGGCAGCAAGTGTAACATAACGTAAATTCTTTAATAGCATGTTAACTATATTGTCGCTTTTAGAAATATTAAAATCCGACTCATCCCTCGGATTAAGATTTCTTACTATCCTGAAAATAGCTTCTGCCTCTCCTGTCATCATATCAAGGTTCACAGGATTAACTGGCATGATGGTAATGTTGAATGTCATATTCGGACGGGAAAAGTACTGTCTGGCTGTTGTGACCGGCATGAAACATACACGGTCACCGGTGATCGCACTTGCCCCCTTGCTCTTAAGAATACCAGCCACCTGAAGTTTTAAGCCTGCTACAGTTATCACCTTACCAAGGGGATCTACCCCTGCCGAAAAAAGGTCCTTAACTATATCTGCTCCAATAAGTACAATGTGACGGTTTTCTTTGATCTCATCAGCTGTAAAGTTTCTTCCGGATTCAATCTCATATCCTGCAACCGTAAGTTGGTGTTCATCAACGCCAAGAAGTCCGACATTAGGATTTGTCTCCTCCTGCTCGTATTTAACAGTTGATAAATTCGATGCGTAAAAGGAAATCGAAACCCATGCCGCTTCGGTAAAACGATTCTTAAACTCTTCAGCCTCCCTGTAAGATATTCGTGAAAAGTTCTTCGTCCTCGACTTGCTGTTTCCGATCTGAATATTCATCCCCCGCGAAGTAATTGTAAATGAATTGGCTCCCATCATTGTAAACTGGTTCGTGAGGGATGATTTAATTGCATCGATTGCAGTAAGTATGCCTACAAGTGCCATAATCCCAAAAGCAATTATACAGATAGTAAGGATCGCCCTTATCCGGTTGGATTTAATTGCTTTGAATGAGATTCTTAAGTTTTCCCTGAAAATGCCTATTTTCATTTCGCTTCGATTCATTAACAGGTATATCTCCCTGCATTTCAATAATAAAAAATTAAAAATACACTTTTTTTCCTTTTAACCGAAAACTGAATTCTTAATATTTGATAATTCGGCAATATTATAGAATTTATCCGGAGTAAAAACTTACCAGAATAACTAAAGTTACTATTGGTAGAATCCATATGGAATTCTATGATTTCCTAAATCATGTTAATAAAAATAATTAGATTTTTAGTTGCATAACTAACATATTCGTTGTATATTTGGTAATAATCTGAAATTCATTCCAGATATAAATAGAGTTTAACAACAATATTAAGAAAACAGATGGTTATGAGAGAACTGACAAGAGCTGAAGAAGAAGTGATGCAGGTGTTGTGGAAGATAAAAAAGGGATTTGTAAAAGAGATACTCGAACACTTTGACGAGCCAAAACCTGCATATAATACTGTAAGCACTATAGTACGTATTTTGCAGGATAAAGGTTTTGTCGAACACAAAGCATACGGAAGGACGCACGAATACTTTCCGGTTGTTTCAAAAAGCGAATATTCTAAAAAGCATCTCAGTACGTTTGTAAACGACTATTTTTCAAACTCTTTTGAAAAGATGGTAAGTTTCTTTGCGAAGGAGAAAGGTATCTCTGTAAAAGAGATGGAAGAGATTATGAAAATAATGGAAGGAGAAGTGAAAAAGCAAAAATCAGTTAAATGAATACGCTCGTCATTTATATGGTCAAAGCAGCTGTCTATCTGATAGCTTTCTATGTATTATATTTTATTATGCTGAGCAGGGATACTTCATATAGCCGTAACAGAGCATTTATCATTTTGTCAATAACTATATCTCTGATCCTGCCATATTTTACCCTGCAGACCATGAAACCGATGAACATCCAGTTTTTCGGGAAATTGCTTTCAGAGGTCTTCATTTCTGCCACCCGTGACGACTCTGTAAAAGTAGACTCCGGATCATCATCTGCAAACCTGTTACAGATTATTTATTCCATATATATTATAGGTGTTGCAGTTCTGTTATTAAAGCTAATAGCTGACCTTCTTAATCTTGTTATTCTGATTATCCGTAAGAAAGACAGGGGAAGCCGTATAATCAGGTTTCATGGATTCAGTACATCCGGATTCTCTGCCATGGGATATATATTCATAAATACAAGATTGAGCAAGGAGGAGGAATCCGAGATAATTAAACACGAAAAAAACCATCTGAAGCAGAACCATTTCATTGATATTGTATTTATTGAGACTATAAAAGCGTTTCAATGGTTTAATCCGGTTGTATACTTGTTTAACAGATCTTTAAGGGCAATTCATGAATACCAGGCAGACCAGGAATGCCTTAGTTCAGGGATCCCGGTTGTAAATTACCAGAGTCTCCTGCTAAGCCAGGTCTTTAAATCAGGAACTTTTAATCTTACCAACAGCTTCTCAAATCCGTCACTCATAAAACAACGGATGATTATGATGACAAAAAAACGTACTTCATCCCTGGCAAATATGAAAATGCTTCTTGTAATACCTGTTATCGGGATAGTATTTCTGGCAATCTCTGCTTACAAAGAGATTCCTGATCCAATTGAACAAACCAGAGATCTTATGAAGGTTACCCAGAAACCCTCCGTAGATTTATCTGAAGCAACATCGCCATCACAATCACGGGCATCTTCAGCACCATCCGGAAAAAAATCTGCGATATCCGTTGAAGAAATATCACCACCCCCACCACCTCCTCCACCAAAATCTTCAGAACCCACGGAAGTTGTAAGCTCAGTGAAAAATGAAGTTCAGGAAGAACAGGACGAATCACCTTTTGTTGTTGTTGAGGAGATGCCTATGTTCCCGGGCGGCGATACTGAACTTCTTAAGTTTATTGCTCAAAATACAACTTATCCTGAAAATGCCAAAGTGAATAATATCCAGGGAAGAGTTATTGTACGATTCTGTGTTACCGAAAAAGGAACTATTAACAAAATAAGCATTCTAAAGGGTGTTGACCCTGAACTTGATGCTGAATCTATAAGAGTTGTAAAAATGCTCCCAACTTTCAATCCCGGGAAGCAGGGAGGCAAAGCAGTCCCTGTCTGGTATATGGTACCAATCACATTTACCCTGAAATAAATTTAGTTGTTCCGGCAGGACTAGTTCTGAACCACTCATAATCTAATTATAAACTAATAAAATGATCCGTTTTTTGGATCATTTTTATTAAATAATTAATTATTTAGTTGTATAACTAATTATTTCGTTGTATATTTGTTGTTGACAGTTGAAGCAATTTAAACAAAATCAATTTATCAAAAAAACAAACGACTATGAAAACAAAAAACCTATCCAATCTTCCGGTAAAACAAATTTTCATTATGGTATTCCCTCTGATTTTTATTGCACTGGTTGTACTTCCATCCTGTGCGGCTAAAAGAAAAGTTCCAGGCGTCCAAACAGTGGTTGTACCATCACCACCACCGCCTCCTCCTCCTTCACCTAGCCTGAAGAAGGAAGTTAAGGCTGAAGACGACGATACACCATTTGTGGTAGTTGAAGAAATGCCTGAGTTTCCGGGTGGTGACAGTTTACTTCTAAAATTTATTGCACAGAACACAAAATACCCGGAAACTGCAAAAGCCAATAAAATACAGGGACGGGTTATTCTCAGGTTTTGTGTAACAAAAGATGGCAGTGTAGACAAAATTACTGTTTTAAAAAGCGTCGATCCAGAGCTCGATGCTGAATCTGTCAGAGTTGCCGGGACTCTTCCTAAATTCAAACCAGGGAAACAGGGAGGCAAAGTTGTTTCTGTCTGGTATATGATACCAATAACATTTGCCCTGAATTAAATTTTATTTATGCCGGTTCAGGACACCAACAATATCTGCAAAAACATGATTTAATATCAGTCTAATAACTGATTAGCTCGCCATGTATTTGATTTCGATCAATATTAACACATTTCCCAATGTCAAAAAAATACTAAAAATTTAAACTGATGAAACAAAAAAAACACTTCAGAGCACTTGTAACTCTTTATTCAGTCAGAATTATGCTGTTTATTGTGCCACTGGCAGCAGCATTATCTTCCTGCAGTGAACGCAAAAGCCCTGATGGTCTTGTAGGATTTGAACAAACTCCACCTAAACCTCCGACTATGGCAGGAGGCGACACTACATGGACTCAGGTTGATGAAATGCCAGTTTTTCACGGAGGCGATGCAGCTCTTTTGAAGTATATATCTGAAAACACAACTTATCCTGAAAATGCAAAAGTGAACAATATTCAGGGTAAAGTCATATTACGTTTCTGTGTTACATCAAAAGGGAATGTCACAAAAGTAACCATTTTGAAAGGTGTTGATCCTGATCTCGATACAGAGGCCATCAGAGTTGTTAAAACGATACCTGCCTTTGAACCAGGCAAGCAGGCTGGTAAACCTGTTGCAGTCTGGTATGTGGTACCTATAACATTTACTTTAAAATAGACCGTGATTTAAAAATATATTCCGATTTTTTCTGAAAGACTGATCATAGAACATGATCAGTCTTTTTAAATTTATTATGATTCAAATTCTGTAAATTTGCCAGTTGAAATTTTCAAATTATGAATCTTGAGGAAAGAATAGAATCATTTGCTGCTCTGGGAGAAATTTTGCGCACGACAATGGACAGTGAATCAGGAAGTAATGCCAAATCTCTTAATACAATTACTGATAATCAATATAAACTTAATCCCTGGTTTACTCCTGAAAACGTCAGAACTTCAGTAATTTCTATTGCAGAGGAACTCACTGCAGAAAACCTTATAAAATGGACAAATGATTATCCTGAACTCAAAGAGAATAGAAATCCTTTGAAAGCAGGTGTAATTATGGCAGGTAATATACCTCTGGTTGGTTTTCACGACTTTATTTCTGTTCTGATAAGCGGGAATAATCTTATAGGAAAAACAAGTTCAAAAGACTCTGAGCTTATAGTTTATATCAGTGATTTGCTCTGTTCAATAAACAGTAACTTCAGGGATAAAATTGAATTTACTACGGATAAACTTACAAATTTTGATATTGTTATTGCTACCGGAAGTAATAACAGTTCAAGATATTTTGAATATTATTTCAGTAAATATCCAAATATTATCAGAAAAAACAGGAACAGTATTGCCATTATTGATGGTAATGAAACAGACAAAGAATTAGAGAAGCTTGGAACAGATATTTTCTTATATTTTGGTCTTGGATGCAGGAATGTCTCAAAAATTTATGTTCCCAAAGGTTATGATTTTTCACTCTTTATGAGGAATTGGGAGTCATATGCCGGAGTCATAAAACATACCAAATATGCCAACAACTACGATTTCAATAAAGCTGTTTATATAGTTAATAAGGAAAATTTCTTTGATACGGGGTACCTGTTATTGAAGGAAGATAGCAGACTATCATCTCCTGTCTCTGTACTCCATTATGAATATTATGATTCACAAACTGCTGTAAAACAGCAAACAGAGTTACTGGAAGAAAACATTCAATCTATAATAGGCAGGCATAACATCCCGTTCGGCAAAGCACAGTCACCACATCTTTGGGATTATGCCGACGGGATTGATACTTTAGAATTTCTTTTAAAAAAAAATTTAGCCGGAATATTGTAATCTAAAAAATATTATATTGCACCCATCGAATTAATAGATGTTATGGTTTACAAATTTGTAGTGTTAACAGATGAAGATGAGTCGTTTGTAAGAGAATTTGAATTCCTGGATTCTCATACATTATTGGATTTTCATAACCTGATTCAGGACGAATTGGAGTTTGACAAATCCCAAATGGCCTCATTTTTTATGGCAACAGACAATTGGGAGAAAGAGGAAGAATTTACCCTTTTTGATATGGGGACTGGTTCTTCGACTATGGATGTAGCTGTGCTGGAAGATATTATATTCCGTAAAAACCAGAAATTGCTCTATATTTTCGACTTTTTCAACGAAAGAGCTCTCTTTGTTGAATATACGGGAGAAGTAAAAGAGATTGATGGCCGTGAATATCCATCATGTACAAACTCAAAGGGAGTTCCTCCCAAACAGGTCGTTTTCGGGGGCAGTGCACGCAAACTATATAATAGCATTGTTGTGACTGAGGATGAAGATGATGATGAACCTGAGGTTGATGATCTTTTCCTTAATGGTGATGATGAAGAAACACTTCCCGATTTCGAAAATATAGAAAATCTGAACGAGGACGAAGAATAGTCCGGGTCTCGATCATATTCCAATGAAAAATATTCTTTTTGTTCTGCTTGGTCCGACCGGGGTCGGCAAAACTGATGTGTCTATTGAATTAGCTGAAAGGTATAACTGCGAAATTATTTCAGCCGACTCAAGGCAGTTTTTCAATGAAATGAGAATCGGAACCGCAATCCCTAACGATCAGCAGCTAAATAGAATAAAGCATCATTTTGTCAGATCTATTTCAGTAGAAGATTACTATAGTGCCAGCCTTTTCGAGAGAGATGTGCTTACCCTCCTGCCCCGGATATTCAGCAGTAATAATATTGTATTAATGTCGGGTGGTTCAGGGATGTATATCGATGCGGTGTGCAACGGCATTGATGATATCCCTGATGTGGATCCTGTTATCAGGGAGAAATATATGTCGTTATACAGGGATGAAGGAATTGAAGCTCTGAGAGTAACTCTCAAGATTCTCGATCCTGAACATTATGCAAAAGTTGATCTCAGGAATCACAAAAGGATTATGCGTGCTCTTGAGATATGTGAAACGACAGGACGGCCTTATTCATCATTCCTTAAGAAAGAAAAAAGGGAAAGAGATTTTATGATTTTTAAAATAGGACTCGAAAGAACCCGCGATGATCTGTATGACAGGATTAATTCAAGGGTCGATGAAATGGTTAAAATGGGACTGGAAGAAGAGGCAAGACACCTGATTAAGTTCAGAAACCTGAATGCCCTGAACAGTGTTGGATACAGAGAGTTTTTTGACTTTTTTGATGGGCTTATCTCCAGGGAAAAAGCTATTGAGTTAGTAAAACGCAACAGCCGGAGATATGCTAAACGACAAATTACGTGGTGGGCTAAAGACAAAGAAATTTCTTGGTTTCAAGCGGATAATAGTCAGGAAATATTTAGTTTCACAGACAATTGTATTGCCGGAATCTGAAAAATATACTTAACCAGTACCAATTCAGTATGAATACACCACGGGAAGATTTATTACGATGCTTACGTCGTGAAGGTTTTGATAAGGTGCATGTTGATTATGTATTTTGCGAATCACAAATCGAATCTTTCAAAAAGCGGTTCGGACATACCGATTATGAAACCTTCTTCGGATTGAGCCACCGGAGATTAGAGCTGGACATCAGGAAGAATTATACCAATGGGAGGAATCTTTATAAAAGAGAAGATCTGCCTGATAGTACAGACTTTGATGAATATGGTATCGGGCATTCAAAAGGATCGGAATTTGCTTTTCACATGACAAGGATGCACCACCCTCTACGCGGGGCCGATCCGGAAGAGATAGCAAATTACCCGTATCCTTCGGTTGATGAATCAAAACTTGATGATTTCAGTAAAAAAGTATCTGCCCTTCACGAAAAAGGATTAGCCTCATTCGGCTTCATGCAAATGACTGTTTGGGAAGCCTCATGGTACTTGCGGTCTATGGAAGAACTGATGGTGGAAATGATGATGGAGAGTGAGTCGGCCGGTATTCTTCTGGATAAAATTACAGGTTTTGCGTGTGCAAAAGCACGTGCATATGCTTCTGCCGGAATTGATATCCTTTCTCTGGGAGACGATATCGGAACACAAAACTCCATCATGCTAGATGTCGGATTATGGGAAAAATGGCTTCGTCCGCGCCTGGAAAAAGTAATTAAGGCGGCTAAAGAAGTTAAGCCTGACATACTGATTTTCTATCATTCCTGCGGATATATAATGCCATTTATTGAGAAGTTAATTGAAACAGGAGTTGAGATTCTGAATCCTATACAACCTGAATGTATGGATTTCAATGAGGTTCACGATCGCTTTGGTGACCGTGTATCATTCTGGGGCACAATGGGAACACAGCAACTCTTACCATATGGTACAAAAGAAGAGGTTAAGAAGGTTGCGCTTGAACGCTTTGAAAAATGCGGGACAAAAGGTGGTCTTGTGATTGGCCCGACTCATATGGTTGAACCCGAAGTCCCCTGGGAAAATCTGATGGCCATAATTGAAGCTGCGAAAGAATCAGAAAGTAAAACGAAATAAAAGTCTGATGAATGAAGTTCTCAGTTGTTGATATTATTGTTTTCATTTTTTACTGCTCTATCATTATAGTGGTAGGAATTATTGTTTCGAAACGGGTAAATAAAAAGAAAGATTCAGCTAATTATTTCTTTGCTTCGAATTCACTTCCGTGGTATCTGATCGGGAGTTCAATTATTGCAGCCAATATTTCAGCCGAACAGTTCGTAGGTATGTCAGGATCAGGATATGCCATGGGATTGGCAATAGCTACATATGAATGGCTGGCTGCGATAATGTTAATAATGGTCGCTTGGTGGTTTTTGCCGGTTTTTATTAATAAAAAGATTTACACCATGCCTCAGTTTCTTGAGGTAAGATACAACCGGCGGATAAAAACAGTACTGGCAATATTCTGGTTGTTCCTGTTTGTGTTTGTCAACCTGACTTCAATCCTGTATTTGGGAGCACTGGCGCTGAAAACAATCTTTGGAATAAAACTGGGTTATGCTATTGCCGGGCTTGCACTTTTCTCGGTATTCCTCACTGTTGGAGGAGGATTGAAGACTATTGCAAATACAGATGTTATTCAGGTTTTATTTCTTGTACTTGGTGGTCTTACCACAACATACCTGGCTCTTAACGCAGTATCAGACGGCCATGGTATTTTAGATGGTTTTTCTATGTTGGTTGAAAAAGCACCTGAAAAATTTCACATGATTTTATCAAAAACTGATCCAAATTACAAATACATGCCGGGAATCCGATCGATCCTCGGAGGAATATGGATTGCAGGAATATATTACTTCGGAGCCAATCAATACATCATTCAGAAAGCACTGGGGGCAAGAAATCTTAAGGAAGCTCAGCGCGGTATGGCTTTTGCAGGTTATTTAAAGCTGATTATTCCTGTTCTGGTTGTCCTTCCCGGTATATCTGCTTATGTACTGAAAGCTGATATTCTTAAGCCCGATGAGGCTTATCCCTGGTTACTTGACCACTTTGTTCCCCCCGGTATTAAAGGATTTGTTTTTGCAGCATTAATTGCTGCCATTGTTTCTTCTCTTGCAGCTATAATTAATAGTGCAGCCACTATCTTTTCTATCGATATTTATAAATCACATTTTAAACCTCTTGTTTCAGAAGTTAATCTTGTAAACATCGGCAGGATTTCAAGCATCATAATGGTAGCACTGGCTGCTCTGATCGCATCAATGTTATCGGGTATACAACAGGTTTTTCAGTTTATTCAGGAATATACCGGTCTTATAAGTCCTGGAATTACTGCCATGTTTTTGCTCGGTATTTTCTGGAAAAAAACAACTGCCCGGGCCGCATGGATTGCTGTTTTAATTACTCTGCCAGTACCACTGGTATTGAAATGGATTTTTCCTTCTATGCCATTTCTTGATAATATGGCTGTATCTTTTTTGATTATTTCTGTTCAAATGATCATTACGTCACTATTTGGGGAAAGCAGGAAATCACAATATGCGAAATGGGATTTACCCGCAGATATATATCATAATACCGACCGTTTATTTATATACTTATCAATAGGGATATTAATAATTCTGAGTTTCCTGTATGTCATTTTCTGGTAACAGAAAGATATTTTCCCTGAAGATCTAGCTGATTTTCGCAGATCTCCAAATAAAAATCTGCGTTTATATGTGTTATAAGCGGGAAAAATAAAAAATCAGATCAGTTTCTTTAGTCTGTTTATGGTGTTTAGGGGATCGTCAGAACCAAAGACCGAATTACCGGCTACAAGTACATTAACACCGGTTTCAATAAGTTTTGCTGCATTTTTTGTGTCAATGCCTCCATCAACTTCAATCAATACCTTATAACCGCCGTTTTCAATCATGTTATGAAGTTCAGCTATTTTATTATAGCTCTCCGGAATAAATGATTGTCCTCCAAAACCAGGATTTACGGTCATAATAAGAACCATATCGATGAAAGGAAGTGTATATTTAAGAAGAGAAACCGGAGTATGAGGGTTTAAAGCCACTCCTGCTTTCATTCCCAGATTATGTATTTCTGTAACGGTACGTTGCAGATGTGTACATGCTTCATACTGAACTGTAAGAATATCAGCACCGGCTTCTGCAAAGCGGGTTAGATAACGGTCAGGGTCCACTATCATCAGATGCACATCCAGGGGCTTTTCTGCAACTTTTCTCACACATTCAATAACAGGAAAGCCAAATGAAATATTCGGGACAAACAGACCATCCATTATATCGAGGTGAAGCCAGTCAGCCTCACTTCTGTTAATCATTATTACTTCCTTTTCAAGATTTCCAAAATCCGCTGCTAGCAGGGATGGAGATACCAAATGGTCCATTTCAGATTATTTTGGACAAATATAGAAACAAATTCTTATCCCAGATATGATTTAAGTATTCTGCAACGGGTGGTAAACTGGATTCTTTTTATTGCTTTTTCTTTAATTTGTCTTACCCTTTCACGTGTAAGGCCTAATTCTTCTCCAATCTCTTCAAGGGTGTAAGGATGCTTCATCCCTAATCCGAAATACAACTTTAAAACCTTCGATTCGCGTGGAGAAAGGGTATTAAGAGCCCTTTCAATTTCATATGCAAGAGACTCATTTATAAGATTTTTATCAGGACTTGGATTATCCGAGCTCTGAAGAACATCATACATATTATTATCTTCTTCAGCACTTATTGGAGCATCCATGCTAACAGTACGGCCATTCGTTTTGAGGGCTTCCTTCACATCTTCGGGAGCCATCTCCAGAATTTCAGCAATCTCCTGGGATGAAGGTTCTCTTTCGTACTTTTGTTCAAGTCGTGCAAAAGCTCTGTTAATTCTGTTTATTGATCCAATCTTATTAACCGGCAGACGAACGATTCTTGACTGTTCTGCCAGTGCCTGAAGAATTGACTGTCGTATCCACCATACAGCATATGAGATGAATTTAAATCCTCTTGTCTCATCAAAACGCTGGGCAGCTTTCATCAGACCAAGATTTCCTTCATTTATAAGGTCGGGCAGGCTTATACCTTGATTCTGATACTGCTTAGCAACTGATACGACAAAACGAAGATTGGCTTTAACAAGTTTCCTCAGAGCCTCTGTGTCACCTGATTTAATTTTCCTTGCGAGTGTAACCTCTTCCTCCGGTGAAATAAGCTCCACTCTGCCTATTTCCTGGAGATATTTATCCAGTGAAGGGGTGTCGCGGTTAGTAACCTGTTTTGTAATCTTTAGCTGACGCATTTACAGGCCAAATATTAGTTTTCCAAAGAAATTCCAGGCAATAGGTACAATTTTAATAAAAATATGCAATTATCCAACATAATTTTCTAATTATTTTTTGATTAATAATAGTTTTTTAATAACTTGCAGACATATTTTACATATTGAATATCAAATTATTAATTGATTTGATACAACCCCGTTGCATTTTTAACTACATTTGTCAGGAAATATATTAGCAATTTTATTTATAATTGCACCGGTTTTCGGATATGTGAAAGTGTTTTAGAATTTTCCGTCGGGTTCATCTTCATACCTTGACCCGTGTTTCCAAAAAAAAATCATTAAGATCTCTTAAATTCCATTTAACATTAAAATATGTACGACATTCTTGAGTTAAGTAAGAAACTGCTTCCCGAATTAAAGGATATAGCAAAAGAACTTAAAATCAATAAAGCAGAATCTTTGAAAAAGCAGGATTTAATTTATAAAATCCTTGACCAGCAGGCTATTGACGCAGCAGAAGTCAAACCGACTATTAAACCGGAGAAGGATGAATTACGATCCTCACAGGAGGCCGGTAACCAGGACTCTGATGCTTTTTTGAGAAGGGGAAAGCGGCCGAGGACTTTAAAACCTGTTATTAAACGATCAGTTGAATCTGTTATGTCAGTCTCACCTGACGATCTTAAAAAGCCTGATACCAGGCCTTCTGAATGGAAAGAACAGGTTAAAAAACCAGAAAAGAGTGAGGAAAAGGCTGATGTCTTCAAAAAGACAGAAGCTGTGCGGATAGAGAAAAAAGCTCCGAAATGGAGGACGGACCAGACTCTGAATGAAAAAACCGAAAGGAAAGAAAGTTTTGATAAAGTACCTTCAGGAAGATACCAAAAGAGGAGATCAGAGCCTCTCCCCGAAACAATAATTGAAAATGTGTTACCATTAAGTAACGGAGATTCTCTCTTTGAAGAAATAAAACCATCAGAAGATATATACTTCGGAGATATTATTGTCGAATCACCGGTAAGGGAGATTATCCAGGAAATTCAACCTGTAAAAGAGGAGAAAAAAGAAAAACAATATGATTTTGAAGGTATTATATATAATACAGGCGTACTTGAGATTATGCCAGACGGTTATGGTTTCTTAAGATCTCCAGACTACAATTATCTGAACTCTCCTGATGATATTTATGTATCACAATCACAAATTAAGCTTTTCGGCCTTAAAACAGGTGATACTATCAAAGGATCAATCAGACCGCCAAAAGAGGGGGAGAAATACTTTCCTCTTATTAAAGTTGACGAGATAAACGGAAGAAGTCCTGATTTTATCAGAGACAGAGTACCTTTTGACTTTCTGACTCCACTTTTCCCTGATGAGAAATTTACATTGTGCCAGCCGGGAGAAGGTACATTATCGGTAAGAGTAATTGATATGATCACTCCAATCGGAAAGGGACAACGTGGTTTAATTGTTGCGCAACCAAAGACAGGTAAGACTATTCTTCTGCAGGAAATTGCCAATGCAATAGCTAAATATCACCCTGAGGTTTATCTGATGATTTTGCTGATAGATGAACGACCTGAGGAGGTGACCGATATGGCAAGAAATGTTAAAGCTGAAGTTATTGCATCAACCTTTGATGAACCCGCTGAACGCCATTGCCGTGTTGCTAATATTGTGCTTGAAAAAGCAAAACGGCTTGTAGAATGCGGCCATGATGTTGTAATTCTTCTTGATTCAATAACAAGACTGGCGAGAGCTTATAATACAACTGCTCCGGCATCAGGAAAAGTATTATCCGGAGGAGTTGATTCCAATGCACTTCATAAACCAAAAAGATTTTTCGGTGCAGCACGTAATATAGAGAACGGAGGATCACTTACAATCCTTGCAACAGCGCTTACCGAGACAGGATCAAAAATGGATGATGTCATTTTTGAAGAGTTTAAAGGAACCGGAAACATGGAGCTTCAGCTCGACCGTAAACTTTCCAACAGGAGGTTATTTCCATC
>JGI20214J51088_10001085_pt1 | contig 18479 bp, 12 predicted proteins | sample WetSurMetagenome_FD_51088 | JGI IMG/M metagenome (IMG submission 51088) | reverse complement strand
GTTGTAGTATAGTATTTTGTTATCATCCCCGGCTCCTCCCATTCAGGAAGCTTCCCGGCTTTCAGATATTCGAGAAATCTCGACATTACCTGCCCAAAATGCTCCTCATGTGAAACTCTGTATTTCGTGGGAACAACGACTTTCAGGGTGGTTTTATTTACTGGTGCGATCTGAAGACTATCATAAGGTAATGTCTTTACAGCTTCTTTAAGCTCCGATGCAAAGTCATTAATTGTCAATCCTTTAACATTTTCTATATAAAGAGTTGGCAGAAATTTTTCATCAGCGCCCTGCCTTATGACCAGATCGCATTTGGTTCCGTGCATAACCGAATAATGGGTATCCCCTCCACCGGGAGGAGCCTGAAATTTCCACTCAACAGAAACTTTTGCAAAGATCCCCTTTATCTGGTAAATCATCTCACCATTTGAGAAAACATTCAGTCTTTGGTCTTTTACATCATTCCTGAGAAAATCGGGAAAGTCATCAAAACCTGTTACTTCTTTAAACTCAGCCTTTGAAATATATGTAGGCCATCTTTTTGCACTTATCATGTTTACATCAGAAGACTTTAAAATTTGTTCGGGGAAACACTCCCACTGAACTAAGTCAACCAGATGAGTTGTTACATCAACAATACCTTCACCCTGCTGAGCGACATCAAAAAACCAGGCAGGTCTTAACAGGGAACTCCCGGAAACTATCTTTGAAAAATGATGGACACTGATTTTGGTCACTGCTGGTTCATCTTTACTACCTGTAATTAAGGTGCCAAAAATTTTGCTGTTCCGGGAAAGAAGTTTCTGAAGAACAGTTGTCACCTCATATCTCTCAGTCATAATATCATATAACAGAACACCTTTCTGGTGCGCGACGGAAAATGCAGACTCCAGTGCAGGAAAATCCTCGGGTGTGATTATCATGGGCTTATCCGCAAGAACATTAAGACTGGCATTTATAGATTTAGTAATATACTCCGATTTCTTTCTGTTATTTCCCGATAAAACAACAACATTACCTGCTTTGTCGGATATCATCTTTTCGAAAAAATCAGGACCAGTATATACTTTTTCATTCCACAAAGTGGGATTTAAAGGCCGTTTGTTATATGAATTAATCCTTTCGAGATGTTGAAGGTAATCAGGTCCCGGGGGAGCATAAACATACACATCGGGCGAAACCTGGTCGTACATGCTTTTCTGAACAAGTGCAGCATGAAAATGGCCTGGATCAACTGTGATCAATTTTACCGGGTAGGTTTTTTCCATTGAATTTCCTGATTTGGCTGTTTGTACTTTGGAACCACTGTTTTTGCAGGAAGCTGCCATTAACAAAATAAACAGAAATGCTAACAATTTTTTCATAGGTCCGTAGTTCTTAGTTGTTGATTTTTTCATTTACTAATTACCTTAACAACAGGAGGATATGCGAAATCATTCCAGATCCTGTCTGCGGTTTCCTTGTTGATTTTTCCATCATAAACCAGCATTCTGTATTTCAGCCTGTAAACAGTTCCGGGATCCAATTTCCATTCTTTATATCTTATCGGACAGAATTCAAAATAAACATCTCCCCTGTTATTCATGTTTTCGGGCCAAACCCGCATTGGTTCAGGATGTTCCCGGTTAGAAGGATGAGAAAAGAAGACTATTCCCGACTGACCATTATTTTTAAAAGCTCCGTTAAGATCAGTCCATCTCGCACGGGTCCCGTCAGCATCTTTTCTTATTTTGCCTTCAGATGTAAGCACTGTACTGTTATCTTTTGTCCATTCTTCATTAGCCCTTATTCCTATTCCACCTCCATATCTGTAAGCTTCAAATACGATAGTTGAATCACCTGCAACAGAGAGAAATGTTGTAAGATCTACCAGCCAGGCTTTTTGTCCGGCTAATGGTTCCACATTCCATGCTCTAACGTCCCACACCTCGTTAATAGCAAGTTCTTCAGCTTTTTTCCCCTGAAAATCAATATGTTCCTGTCTGACTGAAAATCCACCAAACACAGGACCGCTGACTGTTGAGTTAATCCCTGCAAATCGTACTGTTCCCTGTTTTTCATTTAAATTCCAGAAATCAGTCACATGGTTGTCTATCTTCACTCTTGTCCAGGGATTCCAGATACCTACATGATGATAATGATCGGGCGGACTAACACGGGTCAGAATATTGCCCGACGGTGTCATCAAAGGATGAATGAATCCGCTTCTCTTATATACTGTATCAACTTTAGCCGGTGGATACATCACAGCAGTCTGATAATGTAATATGTCACTATTTCCATTCCTGAGAATAATTGACGCTGGTGTAACAGTGCTGGTTATCTTGTTTTCAAATTTTTGCGGAGCATCCTTAAACAGAATATATTCTCTTGATTTTCCAGGAGTTGTTGTTCCATCAAGTATCCACCATAGCTGTGGAATATATCCTGGTTCGATCTGAAAAGCCTTCTTAACAAGCTTCCCGTTGATTTTTTCAAATAATTGAAAGGATAATGTATCACTTATTGATACATTTTCAAGTCCAAAACTGACAGGTGAATTTATCCTCTCAATGTTGCCCGATCCGACTGAAAGATGAATGATTTCAGTTTTCTGTGATACTCCCTGTAGACTTAACGAAAGAACTATAAACAGACTTATCAGACTTCGCTTCATAATTTGAGGTTTTATGAATGTTCCTTAACAGCATTAATGAACGAAATGATATTTTCAGTACTGACATCGGGTGGCATTCCACCTCCTGCTGACCAGATAATTCTGTTGTAATCGTTGATTTCTCCAAAAGCTTTATCTACAGCGGCTTTAACCTGCAATGGAGTACCTTGTGAGAGAACATCCCTCGGAGGAATATTTCCAACAAGTATAACATCAGGACCTGAAAGTTCACGTATTAGGTTCAGTGGGTGTTCAAATGAAAAATTAAACATATTTATTCCCATTTCGGTCAGGTATCTGGCTGTTACCAGTCCATCTGCATCATTATGAAGAAATTTTACTTTTGCACCGGTAATGTTGAAAATCTTTTTGAAGTATGGGATAACAAATTCTTTGAATTCAGCCTCACCAACAAATCCGATAATATCGTCAAGTATAAGAACTCCATCTATTGAAGGGAAGCATTCTTTTTGCCACGACAACCAATCACAAATAAAGTCTGTGATCTTCTTAAGAAGTTTGTGCGTACCCTCAGGATCCATTGCAGTTGCCATCATCAATTCGGTGGTCCCCATCAAAAAACTTGCAATATTCAATGGGCCTCTGGCTATTGCAAATCTGATCTGATGATCAGCATTGATTATAGCTTCCTGATTGTTCTTAAGACGACTGATCATAAAAGGCAACAATCCGTCTGTTTTTACATTTGGTTGCGGAAGAGAATCAGCTCCTTCAATGCCTGTAAGGATTTTCTCAGCATGCGGAAGGCTTTTTTCGAGAAATATCATTCGCGAACCAAAGGCGGATGGTTCTGTACACATGCCATATTCTGACCAGAAGGAAGGTAAGAACCAGGCATCAGGAAATGTGTTTATAGCCTTCAGGTTAGATTTAAACCAATGATCATCAGAGCTATAATAGTCAATCTTAGATATCCCATACCAGCCAGGTATCCACGGGCTGTCTATGATAAATCCAACAGGGTTATAGTTCAGTTTTTTCCCGTCAATCAGATTGATCAGATCATTCCATGCAGAATTGCGCATAACTAAATAATTTGGTTTTATAGCTTAATTGCCCGTACTAAATTTGATAAATAAATTTGACAGAAAAAAATACTATTTTTTTAGTGAATCCTGCCTGTACAAATCAATCGGATCACAAGTACAAACCAGGTTGCGATCGCCAAAACCATCATCAATACGTCCGACTGCCGGCCAGAATTTATTCTCTGCTACCCATGCAAGGGCAAAAGCTGCCTTCTGACGATCATAAGAATGGTTCCATTCATTCGCTGTAACAACTTTGACAGTATGTGGTGAGTTGTGTAAGACATTGTCCTCTTTGTCAGCTTTGCCTTCTTTTATTTCACCAATCTCTCTCCAAATTGATTTCATAGCGCTGATGAACTTATCAAGCTCCTGAAGCGACTCTGATTCAGTTGGNTCCANCATTAAAGTTCCATGAACTGGAAAAGAAAGCGTAGGGGCATGAAAACCATAATCCATGAGTCTTTTAGCGATGTCAGCTTCGGAGATACCAGCTTCACTTTTAAAACTCCTGCAATCGAGTATCATCTCATGGGCTACAAATCCTTCAGCTCCAGAATAAAGAGTTTGATACCAACCTTTTAGTGATGCTGCAATATAATTGGCATTAAGAATTGCAAATTTAGTAGCCTGAGTCAATCCATACGAACCCATCATCATCACATAAGCGTGAGAAATTGTAAGTATATGCCCGCTTCCGAAAGGAGCCCCTGCTACAGGTGACGTACCATGGCTGCCTCCTGTTGTAACGAAGTGGTGCGAAGGAAGAAACTCTGCCAGTTTTTCATTTGTTAGTACAGGGCCCATACCGGGACCACCTCCACCGTGAGGTATGGCAAAGGTCTTGTGAAGATTTAAATGACAAAGGTCAGCCCCGATATGCCCGGGATTTGTCAGACCAACCTGTGCGTTCATATTAGCACCATCCATGTANACAAGTCCTCCGTTTGCATGAATTATATCTGACATTTCAATAACCGCAGTCTCAAACACACCATGTGTTGAAGGATAAGTTATCATAAAACCCGCGAGATTATCCTTATTAGCCTCAGCTTTCCTTCTGAGATCATCAACACTAATATTTCCCTTTTCATCGCATTCCACAACAATTATCTGCATTCCTGCCATTGCTGCGCTCGCAGGGTTTGTTCCGTGAGCAGACGAGGGTATCAACACTATGTTTCTGTTCCCTTCTCCGTTAGTAATATGATACTCACGAATTATCATTAATCCGGTATACTCCCCGGCAGCTCCTGAATTTGGCTGAAATGAGATTGCAGAAAATCCAGTAATTTCTTTAAGCACCTCTCCTAATTCATCCATTATCTGATAATAGCCCTGGGCCTGATCCTTTGGGACAAAAGGATGAATGTTTCCAAATTCAGGCCAGCTCATTGCAAACATTGAACTGGCAGGGTTAAGCTTCATTGTACATGAACCTAGCGGGATCATACTGTGAGTAAGTGAAAAATCCTTCCTTTCCAGCATCTTGATATAACGCATCATCTCAGTCTCACTATGGTATCTGTTAAATGTCCCTCCCTGAAGGAAAGCTGACTTTCTGAGAAATTTATCCTCAAGAATTTCACAATGACAGTAGGAGTCTACCTTAACCGGTTCTTTCCCGGCTGCTTTTAAAAATANATTAACTATTGTATCGATCTCCTNAATTGTTGTTATCTCATCTGTACTGATAATCACAGAATTGTCATCAGGATAATAGAAGTTCATTTTTGCTTCAAGCGCCAGTTTCTTAACTGTCCCGATTGATACTCCTGCCCCCGGGTTCACTTTAATAGTATCGAAAAAGACTGAATTCAGTTGTCTGAATCCCGATTCTTTCAGATTAAAATTTATTGTACAGGCTGCGTTATGAATATGCCTTGCTATATTCATAAGCCCTTCGGGACCATGATATTGGGCATACATACCCGACATAGTAGCAAGAAGTGCCTGTGCAGTACAGATATTTGAAGTAGCCCTCTCACGTTTGATATGCTGCTCCCTGGTTTGTAATGCCATCCTTAATGCTTTATCTCCCTGTGCATCAACCGATACACCTATAATTCTTCCCGGCATATTTCGCTTTAATTCATCTCGTGTGGCAAAATATCCGGCATGAGGCCCTCCAAAACTCATCGGTAATCCCATCCGTTGATTTGAACCAACAACTATATCAGCTCCCCATTCACCCGGAGGGGTCAGGAGAGCCAGGCTCATAAGATCTGCTGCAACTCCAACGAGTATTCCACTGGCATGAGCTAGATCGGTGAATGCCTTATAGTCTCTTATCTGGCCCGAAGCTGCCGGATATTGCATAAATGATCCGAAAAATGATTCATCGAATTTTACGGAGGTATATTTTCCTATAACAAGATCGATACCAAGCGGTTTTGAGCGTGTAGTTATTACATCAAGTGTCTGGGGGAAAATATCATTATCAATAAAAAACTTATTCGCTCCTGCTTTTACTGAAGCTCTTGACCTTGCATTAAACATCATTAGCATTGCTTCAGCTGCTGCAGTTGACTCATCAAGTAATGAAGCATTTGCGATTTCCATTCCTGTCAGTTCGGTTATCATCGTCTGAAAATTCAGCAAAGCTTCAAGACGGCCCTGCGATATTTCAGCCTGGTAGGGAGTATAAGATGTATACCAGGAAGGATTTTCCAACACATTCCTGATGATTACCGACAAAAGAGCAACTCCATAATACCCCTGCCCGATAAATGAGCGGTACATTTTGTTTTTCTGACTTATCGATTTTATATGATTAAGGTATTCGTATTCACTCATTGATTCAGGAAGTCTGAGTGGCTTCTCGAGTAAAATTGAGCGGGGAAGAGTCTTTTCAATCAGCTCATCGAGAGAAGCAACTCCTATTACCTTTAGCATCTGCGGCAACTCGTGTTCACGCGGACCATTATGTCGGTTTACAAATTTATCTGACAGCATAATAATTATTTTAAATAGCTTGACACTCAACTTATCTGCATCATCTAGTCAACGCGATGAGTCGTTGAAAAGAAGTAAAGAATGAAGCGATAATATTAATAATATGAACTCAGAAATAACAGGATATTAATCATGAAAATATGGGTTAGTTTTCATTTCCCTTTCAATAGTAGTTTCTTTACCATGACCGGGATACACTACAGTTGAAGGAGGCAGAACAAATAGCTTGTTTTTAATACTATTTATCAGAGTTTCAAAATTTCCACCCGTGAGGTCAGATCTTCCGATACTTCCTGAAAAGAGAGCATCGCCAGTAAAGACACAGCCGTTATTTTCACTGTAAAAGGCAAGACTTCCTGTAGTATGCCCGGGAACAAGAAGTGCTAAAAGTGTTGTGGTACCAAAAGTTACTGATTGACCATCTTCAATAAAGCCTTCCGGCTCAGGTGGTTCATCTATCATAAGACCGAAAAGTAACGCGTGCTTTTTTGCATTTTTCCTGTTCATCTCATCCAGTTCATTCGAATAGGTTCTAAGTCCATATTTTTCCAGAATAAACTTATTCCCAAAAACATGATCAAGGTGAGAGTGGGTGTTTAAAAGGAGTACAGGTTTCAAATGATGATCCCTTATGAAATTCTCAAGTACTTTAAATTCCTCAACATCGTAACAACCACAATCGATAATAGCACAATCGCCCGAATCGTCTGCCAGAATATATGTATTGACTTCAATAGGGGAAAAAACCAATTTATAAATTTTCATATCCAAATAATGATTAGAATATCATTTAATAAAATCTACTAAAGCAATTTATTACTTCATTTCAAGATATTTTACCCCCTTTCTTATTTCCCCCAAGGGGGAAATGTTCTGCTCCTTCCCCCTTGGGGGAAGGCCGGGAAGGGGGTCTTAAATAATAACCTTTTTTTCAATTTGAGGTACCTTTAAGCATAGGTACAAAGACAAAATTGCCATGTTCTGAATACTCAAAACTATCACTTCCAGTCCGTTCGACAACAGTCATAACCTGGGAACCTGAATTACCCAGAGGCACAATCAACCTTCCTCCGGTCTTAAGTTGCTGAAGCAGCTTCTGGGGTACCTCAGGAGCCGCCGCTGTAACAATTATTCCATCGAAAGGACCATATTGTGGTTTACCTTCATAACCATCACCATAAAAGAAATCGGCGGTATATCCCAACGAACTCAAAATCGTTTGAGCTTTTAAATATAGGTCCCTGTAACGTTCAATTGTATATACCCTTGCACCCATCTCAGCAAGTATTGCAGACTGATAACCCGAGCCGGTTCCGATCTCAAGGATTTTATCCCTCCTTTTCAGGCGCAGCAATGAAGTTTGCACAGCTACTGTATAAGGTTGAGAAATTGTCTGACCGGAAGTAATAGGGAATGCCTTGTCAACGTAAGCATGAATCAAAAAGGCAGGATCCATAAAGAGGTGACGGGGAACCGTATCAATNGCCCTTAGAACCTCTTCATCCGAAATTCCTTTCTGCCTCAGCTCNGCTACCAGTTTTTTTCTTTTTCCTTTCGCTTCAAATGTATCAGTCATACGCTCTGCTTTGATCAATTTTTATATCCGACAAAAGTATAAAAAATGTAAGACAGCGATTACCATAAAGTGCACTCATTTCTTTTTGTATATTTAGCTCATGAATGATGTTAAAAGGCAATCAATATCCTTTTTTAAAACGATATTAGATTATATCGTCACACTTCTATGTCTGACATTGCTGATTCCCATTATTATAATTCTTTCTTTATTAATTAAATTAGGAGGAAAGGGACCAGTCATTTATTCGCAGAGACGACTTGGCAGGAATGGTAAACCATTTAATATCTACAAGTTCAGATCGATGTATTTTGGAAATGAGGAAGGCANAGCTCTGATCTCATCCAGGGAGGATAAAAGAATTACTCCTTTGGGAAGATTTATGAGGAAATATAAGTTTGACGAGATCCCTAATTTTTTAAATGTACTGAAAGGTGATATGTCAATAATAGGCCCAAGACCAGAACAGCAGTTTTTTGTCGATCAGATTATTCAGAGAGAACCCCGGTATATGCATCTCACGAAGATAAAACCCGGAATCACTTCCTGGGGACAGGTACAATATGGTTATGCATCGGATGTAGATGAGATGATCAGGCGAATGGAGTACGATCTTTTTTATCTTGAGAACAGATCACTTCTCTTTGATCTGAAAATTGCCTTGTGTACAATAGCCTTAATTGTTAAAGGAAGAGGGATCTGAAAAGACAAAAGGCAAAAGAATTTACACCCTGCCCCCTTAACTACTCTTTTTTCACATCTATTGAATGTATCTCATTCCTTGTTGTTTACCCCCTACCCCCTACCTTGCTCCGCCGAAGCGGCTACGCGAAGGCGATGAAGGGGGTCAAAAACTGCAATAGTCTAGAAAATCTCTATTAATTTTTTTTAGGTTAGTTAATCCTTCATTAGCGTGTCCACAAATTTATGAAAAGAAACAATTTCTTTTAAGCCCCCTTTAGGGGTCCCGATAACTATCGGGAGGGGGGTAGAAAAGGGGAATGAGAGATCTCCTTAAATATGATCGAAGATGTGTATACAGATTTGCGTCAGGGTGTCAGGGGGGGGGTAAAAAGGGGAATGAGAGATCTACCTAAATATAATCGAAGATGTGTATACAGATTTGCTTTAGGGGGAAAAGGGGCAAACATTGAACAATCAATTCTCTAAATATAATACTATAGCTTAACTTTTTTTAATGGTTTATAAACAGGTCCTGCACTTAGGAGTATGCTTTCATAGAGAATAACTTCATTTACAGGAACCAGTTGAATTTCATAATTTTTAAATTCTTCTGTTATATCTATCAAGGATTTCTTATCATATAGTTGTTTTATACGACCAATTGTCAGATGAGGTTTAAAAGGACGATCCTCAATTTTAATATTCAAATCNTTCAAACCATTTATAATAAGACTATAAAGCTGAACTAACTTCTCTGACGGTTCTATTCCCGTCCAAATTATTCTTGGATCTGAAATATTTCTGAAATACCCTGAACCTTTGAGAATTAATTCAAATTGTCCAAATCCTTTGCATTTTTCTTCCAGCATTGAAAAAATTTCTTTAATGGCATTTTCACCTGTATCGCCCAGAAAAGCAAGAGTTATATGTATATTGGCTGAATCTGTCCATTTAATATGATCCTGATTTAACCTGGCCCGGAAAGATGAGATCATTGCTAAAAGATTTTCGCCAGCCTCAATTTTCAAAGCAATAAAAATACGTTTCATTCAAATNGTTATGCTTATTGTTTCAACTAAAGGTTTCCGGAATCAATCTCAAGTATTATAGATTCAATAAGAGCATCTTCACCATACGGATCATATTCCTCTTTAAGATTTGTACCAAAAATCCGGGCGATACCCTGCCAGAAAGCAGCAGCAATTTTTCCCCTGTAATCTTTAATAAGAGTATATGAAGTATTCTGTGTTTCCCTGTCAATCAGTTTAATAAGTAAACGACCCTGAGAGATTGTCATATCTCTGACAGCTCCTTCGTATTCGGTAAAAACATCTTTCTCTACTTTCTTCAGGTATTCTTTGCGATCATTTTCATTGTCAATATTTTGTATGTCAGCGTCAACCCTCGATAATCTATTCCGGACAATTATCGCATAAGGATAAACCTTTTTCAGGTTATAAATTAACCTTTCGTATTTGCGAAAATCACTTTTTCTTGGAAAACGGGGATGAGCGTAAACTGTCACTTCTTTTATTTCCACCTCAGGCATTGTAACACCATTTCTATTAACCTTTTGAAGAAGATAAGATCTTCGTTGCGTAGTATCATTTCTCTGTTTTAATGAATCTGATTGTGCTGAGGCAACAGAAACATAAAGTAAGCTTATCAGTATTACGGATAATAGTTTCACCAACAGAATATTTCTGCAAATGTATCAAATTCCGGACCAGATCTCAATATCAATCATTGTGCATTTATGTTCACGGAATGACCTAATTTCAAATTTTCTGCTTGAAATACATTTATTAAAAAGTAAATTTGTTAAAAGTATTTTTATGTCTCTTTCAGTTGAAGATCTTGCGGAACAAACAAAATTCAGGTTGTTACTGACTATACCATATACTGAACTCATTCAGTTTATATTTGATTATTTAAAGAGAAAATCTGTTCTTACATTTTTCTTCTGGTTTGTCTGCTTTATATTTCTATTTGGAGCAATATTGATAAGAATAAAAATTGCAGGAATCTTCCCTTCAGGTCACATCTTATTTCATTCTTTCTTAGGTTTCATCATACTTCCTCTGATATTTATTCCGGTACATGAGTTTTTACATATGATACCCTATTTCCTGTCAGGAGCAAAAAATATAAGAGTGGGAATGGATCTCAAACAGTTCCTCTTCTATGTTTCTGCTCATAGATATGTTGCCTCACCTTTACAATTCATCATTGTTGCATTTACTCCATTCGTGGTAATTAGCGGAGGCTTATTATTTCTTATAATTTTTCTGCCCGGTTTATGGAAATGGAGTCTTTCCATATTTCTTTTCGTTCATTCAACTATGTGTGCAGGCGATTTTGCATTGCTCAACTTATACTTTGTGAACAGAGGCAAAAAGATATACACCTGGGATGACCTTGATAAAAAAGAAGCGTATTTTTATGAAAAAGTGAATTAAGAACTCTTTTTTATTTTGAACCCCCTTTCATTTTCCCCCCTCGCCTTCGCGTAGCCGCTTCGGCAGAGCAAGGCAAGGGGGTAAAAGATAATTAGAACAAGACTTGAAACCAATCATCATCGATTTTCAATCCTATAATAATTACCAGATCATGAAAAGAATAATTGCATCAGCCTCAATCTTCATTTTAATTTCGGTAATATTTCTCAACGCCCAGATCTCTGATACCGATCTTGGAAAGATTGATGAAACAGTCAGGAAAGCTTTTGATATTTTCAAACCAACAGGTCTTGCAGTAGCAGTAATGAAAGACTCTGCCATTATTTATCATAAGGCTTTGGGATTCAGCAATGCGGATCTCAAAAAACCTGTCAGCACAGCTTCCCTGTTTAATATTGCATCATGTTCAAAAGCATTTACGGCCGTTTCTATTGGGATACTTGTAGATGAAGGCAAACTGAAGTGGACAGATAAAGTAATTGATTACTTCCCTGAATTCAAACTGGCTGATGACTATATTACAAAGGAAATGACTGTTGAAGATCTGCTTTGCCACAGGTCGGGTCTGGGTACATTTTTTGGCGACCTGTTATGGTATAATACATCATACACCGATGAGGATGTAATGAAACGAATTCGGTACGAGCCTGTTACCAGAAGATTTGGAATTGAATTTGGTTATCAGAATATTATGTTCATGATAGCTGGCCATCTTATTGAGAAAGTAACAGGAGTAACATGGTCTGATTTTGTAGAATCAAGAATTTTTAAGCCTCTTGAGATGATGCAGACACGGCCTTCGAATAACGAATTGACGAAAGATCAGGATATAGCCTTTGGTCACCTCAACAATAAAGCCTTGAAAGTTTATGCTTTCAAGGCTGTAAAACCCGCTGCTGCAATTTATTCGAGTGTAGATGAACTGAGTACATGGACCATGCTACTACTCAACAAGGGTATATTAAAGGGGCGTAGAATAATTTCAGAAGCATCTCTGAACAGAATAATGGAACCTCATACAATTATTGGTGCAAGCAATATGCAGAAGCAGCATGGTATCAATTTCTATATGTATGGTCTGGGTTGGTTTATATACGACTACAATGGCAAAAAGATAGTTGAACATGACGGTGGTATGCCGGGTTACATAAGTAAGGTAACATTGATTCCCGACCAGAAAATATCAATAATTGTTTTAAATAACGGAAACGACGGTTATGTTGATAATGCTTTAAGAGGAGATATTATGGATATTCTTATAAAAGGGAGAGAAATTGACTGGATCGGAGAATACTCAAACATTAAATCCCGCTCAGAGACTTATGAACAAACCGCTCTCAAACAAAGACTTGCAGGAAGGATTACAGGTACTAAACCATCCCTGTCAGAGGAAGGATATACCGGACTTTTTCGTGATAAGAGCTATGGAGATGCCGAAGTTAAGATTGATTCAGGAAAACTTTTTTTAACTTTCCTGCCTGCAAAAAGTGTATTCACAGGCGAACTGGAACACTGGCATTATGATACTTTTAAAGTGGTCTTCAAAGATCCTTTTCTTACTTTCGGATTAATCACCTTTAGTTTTAATTCGGCAGGGAAAGTCATTGGGTTCAAAATTGATCTGCCCAGTAATGATTTTCATTTCTGGAATCTGGATTTCAGGAAGATGTAACTCTGTACATCTCTGTTGCTAATGTATCCACCCATTATACCCATATTTTTGTCAATAAGGTTCCGAAGAAGCTGAATATAAAAATAGTACTGAGATCGAAGATCCCTCGCTGACGCTCGGGATGACAAGATCTTTGGTAAAACAAGGGGAGCAGAAGTGGCAATTCGCATAACGAATTTTCGATCAAAGCAGCGATTCTCATGCGAATCGCCACTTCTGCTCCCATACATCAACCTGATTGCCATGTCATTCCGAGCATTAGCGAGGAATCTCCACATGATGAGACTATACTTATCTCAAAAGATTCTTCATTGGCAATACTTAAAATTTAAAATCTCTCTTTTGCCAGCTTCAGGATATCGTCATCTTTTACTATCGGTTTGATCCTGAAGGAGTATTCGTATTTTTTGTTCAGCAAGCGATATTGCGGATGTACACGTGCACCCCATGAATTATCTCCACCAACTCCCATCTGGCCAAAATCAACATTCAGATTGACCAGGTCCCGTGGTTTAACATCAACTGTATGAGTATTAGCAGTTTTTGCATCTTTCCTGTACATTGATAACTTTCCCGGAGATTCAAAATCATCATGAATGTTATTCAGAGCAGAGAAACAAATAAATGGATTGCCGCTCACAAGAATCCCTGTCCCATTATCATCAGTGAGAGTAAGCCAGCGGGTTTCTGTCTTATACCCATTTTCCTGAGGCCTGATATATGGAGTGTACTGATCAGCCACAGTGCTCTCGTATAAACCAACATATGCTGAAGTCTTTCTGTCGGCGTAGTTTTCGTGTGGTCCCCTTCCAAGCCATTTAAGATTGGTGAACTCCTGCGGAAGCTGTATCTGCATTCCCATTCGTGGAATCTCAGGAATGTTGTCTGACAATTTTGAAAACTGGTTTTTCACTACTACATCTGCCGATCCGTAAATAGTATATGTTGATGCGTAACCACCTATTTTCTTTCCGCTGGCATCAGGAAGATCATAATTAAAAGTAACCACTACCTTATCCAATTCCGGCTGGCTTATATTTGCTTTGGTAATTTTTGTTCTTTCACCTGCTTTTTTCCACACTCCGAGCAANTTATCCATATCATAGCCATAATCGTTATCAGTTGGTGGTCTCCAAAAATCAGGCTCCGGTCCTTTTTTAATGAGNTCTTTACCCTTAAAAGTGAATGATATCAGTCTGCCAGATCCCAAATCAAATTCAATCTTCATATCAACACCGCTTACTTCGAGTTTTTTACCCAGTGTCCTGGTTTGCAAAACGGCAAGGTGATCCTCTTTTGCAGCAACTGGTTTACCTTCTGTTGGTAATTTAAACTGGACAGATGCATAAACATGATCCTCAGGGACATAATTCCATGCGTCGCTTCGCAGAGCTCTTATATTCAGAAAATATTCTGTACCTGGAGCAGGGTCCATCTTTTTGAGAGGAATAAATGCATTTGTAGCATTTTTAGGCTTCAGGTCGGGAAACGTAAGTTTTCCCGATTGAATGACTTTACCATCTGCTACTACATCCCACTCAAAATTGAACTCAGAAAGGTTAGTGAAATCATACTTGTTTTTAACTTTGATTATCCCTTTTTGAAGATCAACAGGCTCAAATCCAATATATTGATAAACTTTATTTACCTCAAATAGGCCCGGATGNGGTGTCCTGTCAGGCCATACAAGTCCATTAATATTGAAGTTACCATCACTTGGGATACCTTCATCACCATAGTCNCCACCATACGCCCAGTATTTCTCTCCATTTTCGTTGGTCTTGAGAAATCCCTGGTCCACCCAATCCCAGATAAATCCCCCCTGTAACTTTGGATATTTTTCAATAACATCCCAATAATCCTGAAGGTTTCCTGTTGAGTTACCCATTGCATGGGCATACTCACACATTATCATCGGTCTGTCTTTTTTAGTATCCCTGGCATAGGCTTCTAATTCCTCAATAGGTGCATACATATTGCACCAGATATCTGTATGTCTCTCGGGAGTATTGGTTTCCTTCTCAGCACGTTCATACTGCACAGGCCTGGTAATATCTCTTCCCTTGATCCATTTATATCCATTCAGGAAATTATGACCATCACCTGCCTCATTACCCATCGACCAGATTATTACCGAAGGATGATTCTTGTCTCTCTCAACCAGCCGTTTCATTCTGTCGAGATGTGCTGCAGCCCATTCGGGTTTATCGGCCAATGTTACATCTTTGTCGTATCCTATTCCATGTGACTCAATATCTGCCTCATCAATAAGGTAAAGCCCATATCTATCGCACATCTCATACCACAATTCCTGTTGAGGATAATGGCATGTCCTCATAGCATTTATATTGTTGCTTTTCATTGTCCTGATATCCTTCAGAACAGTTGCTTCATCGATAACATGGCCTGTAATATCATTATGNTCATGCATATTAACCCCTTTCAGATAAATAGCAACTCCATTAACCAGAAGCTGGGAATTATTGATTTCAACTTTCCTGAATCCTATTTTTGAACTTAAACTTTCTTCAATCTTCCCGTTTTTGTCTTTCAGGGTAATAACCAATGAATAGAGACTTGGCTTTTCTGCCGACCATTTTTTGACTCCTTTAATTTTTTTATTTATACTGGCAGATGATTTATTATCCGAAAGCAGGATATCTTTTGTTTCCGTGAAAAGTTTTTGGGTACCATCATATAGTGAAACGTCAACAGTAAAATCTTTGCTATTTTCAATGGCCCTCTTCAAAGAAACATCGACTTTCAACAGTCCATCATTATAGTATTTATCAAGATCTCCATTTGCGAAAAAGTCTTTTATATAAGTTTTTGGACGGGCATGAAGANAAACAGATCGCTGAATACCGCTAAGTCTCCAGAAATCCTGATCTTCAAGATAGCTTCCATCTGACCATCTATAAACTTCCACTGCAAGAGAATTCTTGCCGGACCTGAGATACTTTGTGATATTGAATTCAGCAGGTTCTTTACTGTCCTCGCTATAGCCGACAAGCTTTTCATTTACCCACACGTAGAAAGCTGAACTGACAGCTCCAAACTGGATAAATACCTCTTTGTCTTTCCAGTCAGATGGAATTGTAAAGCTTCTTTTATACGATCCGACAGGATTCCAGTCATGGGGAATGGCTGGTGGAACTTTTTTATAAGAACCTTTAGGATTAAAAACGTCCTCATAAGTCCAAAACGGGTAAGTTATATTTGCATAAACAGGTACGTCATAACCTTTCATCTGCCAGTTTGAAGGAACTTCAATTTCTTTCCAGTCGCTGGTATCAAAATCATCTTTGAAAAACCAGAAAGGACGCACCTCGGGCGTCTTCACCCAATTAAATTTCCACAATCCGTCAAGAGACCTGTAATTAGAAGAATTTGCTTTTACCGCTTCCAGCGCACTCTTTTCATCTGGAAAACTGATAAGAGACGCATGTGGATCCTCCCGGTTAAGATTAAAAACTGCAGGATTTTCCCAGTCACGAGGCTCTTTTTCAGAAAATGGGACTCCTTCATATTTGCTGAGCTTTTTACAGCCTGAGAGTGATACAGCAATCAAAAGAATATAAAATGAAATTCTCTTCATGGCATCTTAGTTTAGACAGATATAAAGTTAATAAAAATTGTATGAATCCAGTACCCGGAATGCCAGCCAATATCGATGAAGGAATATTTTGAAGGATCAGAATAAACCCGTTATCACTCCATTTTTGTCAATATCGATATTTTCAGCCGATGGGTTATTTGGCAAACCAGGCATTCTCATTATCGTACCTGCAATCGGAACAACAAAGCCTGCACCCGACGATAATTCTACTTCCCGGATTTTCACAGTGAAGCCTCTGGGCCTTCCCTTTTTAGTTGGGTCATCGGACANAGATTTCTGTGTTTTNGCAATACACACGGCAAGATTCCCCAGTCCTAACCTTTCAATTTTTTCGAGTTGTTCTTTAGCCTGTACAGTATATTCAACATGATCGGCTCCATACATCATTAAACATATTGTTGATATTTTTTTNTCAATGGTCCACGAAAGTTCATATAAGGGTCTGAAACANTCAGGACAATTAGTTGCTCTTTCGAGAACTTTTTCAGCCAGATCAAGNGCTCCTGCNCCACCTCTTGACCAAGATTCATTCAGAGAAACAATAACTTTCTGCGATTCGCAATGCTGCATTANAAGTTCAATCTCTGGAAGAGTATCAGAGTCGAATCTGTTAACTGCTATTACAGGTCTGAATCCATAGAACTTCATGTTCTCTATATGCTTATCGAGGTTATCAAAACCTTTTTTAAGAGAGACCAGATCTTCCTTATGCAGATTTGACAACCTGGTTCCTCCATGATATTTTAATGCCCGTATTGTGGCCACTATAACAACTGCATGAGTATGAAGATTACCGAACTGAGATTTTATGTTGAAGAATTTTTCAGCTCCAAGCTCACTGGCAAAACCAGCTTCAGTCACCACAATATCACTAAGTGAGAGCCCTGTTTTTGTCGCTATAATAGAATTTGTTCCCTGGGCAATATTGGCAAAGGGTCCTCCATGAATAATTGCCGGCGTACCTTCGAGTGTCTGAACCAGATTCGGCTTAATGGCATCGCGAAGGAGAACCGTCATTGCGCCCTGAGCTTTCAGATCCCTGGCAAAAACCGGTTTGTCATTATAGGTGTAGCCCACAAAGATATTTCCAAGTCTCTCTTTGAGATCATTCAGGTTCTGTGCAATACAAAGTGTTGCCATAACCTCTGAGGCAGCTGTAATATTGAAACCCGACTGTCGGGGTACCCCTTCCTTTGGTCCGCCGAGTCCTATGATAATGTCGCGTAACGACCTTTCATTCATGTCCATTACCCTTTTCCATTCTATTGTTCTGGGATCGATACCCAGATTTCCGCTCTTACACTGAATGTTATTGTCAATTAAAGAAGCAAGAAGGTTGTGAGCCTTCTCAACAGCCGAAATATCACCTGTAAAATGAAGATTAATATCCTCCATAGGGATAACCTGAGAATATCCTCCACCAGCTGCACCACCCTTAATACCAAAGACCGGACCAAGCGATGGTTCGCGTAACACAACAGTTGTTTTTTTACCTAAAAGGTTAAGCGCTTGTGCCAGCCCAATAGAAGTTGTAGTTTTGCCTTCACCGGCAGGTGTAGGAGTTATTGCCGTCACAAGAATCAATTTTGACTGTTTAATCCGTTCCTCATCAATAAAATGAAGAGGAATCTTTGCCTTATATCGTCCATACAGTTCCAACTCATCGCCCGGTATTCCGAGTTTCTCAGCTATTTCGATTATTGGTCTGATTTTGGCTTCCTGGGCTATTTCAATGTCCTTTTTCATTAATGGTATTGTTAAATACAATATGCAAAATCAACTATATTTGTATGTCTGCAGTTTTTTGTA
>JGI20214J51088_10001084_pt1 | contig 18499 bp, 10 predicted proteins | sample WetSurMetagenome_FD_51088 | JGI IMG/M metagenome (IMG submission 51088) | reverse complement strand
GATGCTGTATTTTCAGAATTTTCATAGGTTGCCCAGTTATAACCGACTCCGTAACCGTTATACCACGATCCGCCTAATGTCGATCTGAAGTTTAACCCTTTGAAAATATTTACATCAACATACATACTTCCCATAAGATTTATTGACCAGTAGTTGTTATCTTTTCCTCTTGTCTGGTTTGCAACTACGTTGGAGTTATTTCCAAGCCTTGGGGCAATACCTGTTCCACCCCAGTCGCCTTCAACGAATGTATGTGAAAGTCCTACAAATGGAGCTCCTGTCCACCTGACGGGGATAATTGGCTGTGACCTGTAGGGNCCCATCTGGATCGGGCTGCCTTCACCAAGGTTTGTCACACCAAGGCTCTTTCTGTATGATCCTGTAAAGTTCTCACCGATTTTAACCCTGTTCTTCAGGAAAGTGAAATCGGAATTGAATCTTCCCGTATATCTCTTGGCATATGATTCAATAATAATCCCGTCCTGTGACCATGCACCAATTCCTGCAAAGAAATGGGAGCTTTCATTCCCTCCTGAAAGGGAAATGTCGTGATTTGACATTGGAGCAGAATTTGTAATCTCATCGTACCAGTCAGTGTCACCGGCCCAGCTTGGAAGAGTTGGTGCTGCATTTGTNGAAAGTCCGTATAGCGGATGGGTTTCAACGGTCCCGTCATTTTTGTAAACGAGCCATTGCAGGTTTGCATATTCCTGAGCGTTCAGAAGGTCGGCTGTCGGACCTTTACCCGGATCCTGNGTGCCGTAATACATGTCATAAGTAACTTTTACACCCTTGCTCCCTTTTCTGGTTGTAACAACAATTACACCGTTTGAGGCACGTGATCCGTAAACAGAAGCGGCTCCGGCATCTTTAAGTACNGATACTCCTTCAATATCAGCAGGGTTCAGCATTGAGATATCCTGTGTCGGAACACCATCCACAATATACAAAGGATCATTGTTCTCAAATGAGGATAATCCCCTGATCCTTACNTTGGATGTTGACCCCGGCTGGCCGCTACCGATAACCGTGACCCCTGATGTACGCCCCTGGAGCTGGTTACTTACGTTACCTGTGGGAACAGCTTTCAGTTTGTCTGTTTCAACAATACCTACCGAACCGGTCAGATCCCTCTTTCTCTGCTGCGTGTAACCGGTCACTACCACTTCCTGGAGNGCCTGGACATCNGAAACAAGNAGAANATCGATTGTGGACTGGGAACCNACAGTAACGGACTGAGTCACATATCCTACTGATGAGAACACGAGGACCGATGCCGGCCCGGGTACCCTTACTGAGTAAGTCCCGTCAATTCCGGTCATGGCTCCGATTACAGTTCCCTGAACCGTTACGTTTACACCCGGGATAGCTCCTTCGCCTTCAGCGGTCACTTTCCCGGTTACGGTTCTTTCCTGGGCAAAAATGATACCTGAGGAAAGGACCATACTGAGCAAAAACAGCGTAAAACGCCGTAGTTTTGTAGTAATTTGCATAGTCAATTGTTTTGGTTAAACAGGTTAGTTAAATTGTTTTCTACTAAAATCAAGCTTTTTGAACGCTCTAAAAACAAATATAGAGAAATTAAAATAACATTAAAACAAATTTTACTTTTTTTATGTTAAAACTTTAAAATCCGAAATGTTTAAATCCAGCATTCCGCCTGAACTCTCGATTGTATTACATTGATTATCAAATATCAGGATCATAAATCATTGCATTATATGTTAAAAAGCATACAGGGTCAACACTCTTAAGCTTAAAAACCAATTAAAAAATAACCAGAAATTGCTAAATTGCGGACAACTACTGACGCAATTTTTTTTTAGAAATGGAAAAAGATTCTTCGCTACACTTCGTTCCGCTCAGAATGACAGCCACTTTTGTTTTTGAGGGAGAGGGTGGTTGGAGGCTTAANCTCCAACCACCCTCTCCTTCTCTGTGACGGACGGAATGCTTGTCATTCTGAGCGTAGCGAAGAATCTCCAACTTTTAACTGGATACTGGTAATTGCCATCAAGAGATATACGTAACAACAAAGTATAAAATANCGTTTAATTCAGATCTATGAAAATCCTGGTAGTAGAGGATGAAACCAAGGTGGCATCATTTATAAAGAAAGGCCTTGAAGAGAGTCAGTATGAGGCCGATGTAGCCTACGACAGCGTGTTTGCCGAGAAGCTGGCACGCCAGTATAAATATGATCTTTTCATACTTGATGTCATAATTCCCGGTATTGGCGGCCTGGAGTTGTGTAAAAANCTCAAAATGACTTTCCCCGGGACCCCTGTTCTCATGCTTACTGCTCTTGGGACTACAGAGGATAAGCTTGCCGGATTCGATGCAGGCACCAATGATTATCTTGTTAAACCATTTGAATTCAGGGAACTTCTCGCAAGGGTGAAGGTTTTAGTCAGGAGTTCCGATTATCCACGCGAGACTGCAAACAAGCTTTTTGTGGCTGATCTGGAACTTGACCTTGACAGGAAGGCAGTACGAAGGGGAAATTCATTTATCGACCTGACTGCCAAGGAGTTTTCGCTTCTNGAATATTTTATGAGAAATACCGGACGGGTCCTTTCAAGAAATGATATTGCAGAAAAGGTGTGGGATGCCAGTTTTGAATTCAGCACAAACGTTGTGGATGTTTATGTTAACTTCCTTCGTAAGAAAATCGATAAGGGATTTGACAAAAAGCTTATCNATACAAAGGTCGGATTCGGCTATATATTTGGAGATTTAAGTTAAATTTCGGATTGCGGATTTTTGATTTCGGAATTGGAATCCGCAATCGCAAATCCGAAATCCGTAATTATNATTGCAGTAATATACCTTAAGTTGAGAGCAGGATGCAGATCAGGACCAGATTAACATTGCAATTTCTCCTCATCGGCGGAATAATCATGTTAATTGCTTCAATTGCAATTTATTATTCCAATGCCAATTTCCGTCGTAATGACTTTAACAGTCTCCTGCGGTCAAGAGCCGTGAGCGTTGCGAAACTTGTACTCGACAGTTATGAATACAATGCTAATCTCATCCTCCGAAGCGGCTCCGGATATCCAAACCGGTTACCTGAAGAAAAATACATGATTCTCAGTTTTGACAAGGATACCTTATATACGTCGGATAAGTTCTGGAAACTAAATGAGATTAATTACATCATCGGTCAGGTAAAGGCTGATAAAGAGGTTATTCTGCGTCAGGATCAGTTTGAAGTGCTGGGAATTTCACATTCTACTGGTTTGTACAATTTCGCTGTCATAGGTGCTGCCATTGATAAAGACGGCCTCCTGCACATGAAAAAACTCAGGATCATCCTGATCATAGTCTGCCTGATAAGTCTGATTTCTTTTTCAATAGCCGGATGGTTTTATTCGGGAAGAGCCCTGAAACCCATTTCAGATGTTGTCAGCAATGTGGATGATATTACAATAACAAGTCTGAATTTAAGGGTACCTGAAGGCAATGGCGCTGATGAGATCGGCCGGCTTGCCAAAACGTTCAATAAGATGCTTGAGCGCCTTGAAACATCTTTTGCAATGCAGAAGAATTTTATAGCCAATGCTTCGCATGAGCTTAGGACGCCGCTAACTTCCATTAACGGTCAGATTGAGGTTCTCATGATGAAAGACCGAACGGCTGATGAATATAAAAGTGCACTGGGATCTGTACTTGAAGACATCAGATCAATGATTGACCTGTCAAACAGACTGCTTCTTATTGCCAGAACAAGTGCAGAAGGTCCCTCAGGTCAGAGTCCTAAAATCAGAATAGATGAGATATTATGGCAGGCTCAGGAAGAAATGAAAAAATTTAATCCTTCTTTCCATATAAATATATCACCTGACAGTTCGTTGACCGATTCGGAGCAGATTATTGTTGCAGGTGATGAATATTTGCTGAAAACAGCCATCAGTAACCTTATTGAAAATGCATGCAAGTACTCTTCTGATAATAGTGTCGAAATTAAATTCGGGAGTACAGACAGATGGATTAAGGTTATATTTGAGGACAGGGGTATTGGAATCCCCGGGGAAGATATCAAGAAAATCATCGAACCGTTCTACCGGGGCAACAATGCAATATCATATCCCGGAACCGGCATTGGTCTTTCACTTGTAAATCAAATAATTAAGAATCATAACGGTACGATTAAAATTACTTCCGAGGTCGGTGTGGGAACTAAAATTACACTGCTTCTCCCCTCAGCATAATGAATTAATGCTTTTTTAATTCTGTTTTAACTTCCCTTTAACAGGCTTTTCCTAAAATTGGCCAGGTTAATTTCAAAGGTAAACAGGTTGGGTACGAATTTGCCCCCTTCCCCCTAAAGGGGGTATAATTTCGTTTGTTTAAGAAGTCCCCTTCAGGGGATTTAGGGGCAAAAAGATATATTTGTGCCTTTTAATTTTATAAACCTGTTATGCGACACAATTTATTTGTTCCCATTCTCTTTTTAGTGATAATACTTTTAACCGGCTGCCATCAGGGCAGCAGGAGTACTCCCGGACCTGCTGATAAATCAGATGCAGCTGTTGCAGCCCCGACCGATGACTATTTTCAGGAGATCGGCCAGCAGATAGGACTTGATTTTGTTCACTCCATCGGCGATGATGACCTGACCAATATTATACAGTCGGATGGCGGCGGAGCTGCATTTCTCGACTTTGACCAGGATGGCTATATAGATATATATGCATGCAGCGGCACATGGCTTGAAGGCGTGAGCAAGAGCCAAAAGCCATCAGAAATGCCCGGAAATCATCTTTACAGGAACATGGGCAACGGAACATTTGAAGATGTTACTAAGAAGGCAGGTGTAAGCGGACCATGGTATAGCATGGGTGCTGTTGCCGGTGATTTCAACAATGACGGCTATCCTGATCTTTTTATAAGCAATTACGGGCCGAACGTGCTTCTGAAGAATAACCGCAATGGATCATTCACTGATGTTACAAAAAGGGCAAATATTGCAGGTGNAAATGAATGTAGTGTCGGTGCCGTGTGGGCAGATTACGACAATGACAGCTTTCTCGATCTCTATGTGGGAAATTATCTTGCCTTTGATCCGAATTACAAGTATTATTATGCTCCAGACGGATTTCCGGGACCTATGGCCTACGATGCCCAGAAAGATATCCTTTATCATAATAAGGGCGACGGTACTTTTGAGGATGTAACAGAAAAAATGGGAATAACCGACATNGATGGAAGGGCAATGGGTGTTGGTGCAGCTGATTATGATGAAGACGGGTTCATTGATNTTTTTGTTGCAAACGATCATACATTGAATTATCTGTGGCACAATGAAGGCGGCAAGGGATTTGTTGATAAGGGAACTATGTCAGGGACCGCCTTCTCACAGGGTGGAGAAGCTACTGTAAGCATGTCAGTCGACTTTGCTGATTATAATAATGATGGACTGCTCGACCTTTTTGTATCAGACGATACATATTGTTCTCTTTATGAAAATCTGGGAAACGGAATATTCTCGGATAAGGGAGTATCATCAAACATATCGATGCAGGCAGCACAATTCGTCGGATGGTCCTCTTCTTTCCTGGATTATGATAACGATGGCGATCAGGACATTTTTAAGACCAACGGCGCGCTAAAGCACTTATATGGTCAGGAAGATCAGCTCTTTGAGAATGAAGGGAACGGAATATTCAAGGATGTTTCCCTGGAACTCGGAAAGTATTTCAGCGAAGAACATGTGGGAAGGGGTGCGAGCATTGGGGATTATGACAATGATGGCGATCTTGATATATTCATAGTTAATCTTAACAGCCTGGCAGTTTTTCTTAGGAACAACAAGGGGAACCAGAATAACTGGCTTCTGCTTGATCTGGAAGGTACCACCAGCAACAGAGAAGGGATAGGCGCAAGAGTTAAAATAACTTCAGGAGGCAAAACACAGATAGCCCAGAAAAAAACNACGACCGGGTACCTTTCGCAGAATGATCCGAGAATACATTTCGGATTNGCCAGGAATGAAATTGTTGAAAGGATTGAAATAAAATGGCCCTCGGGAAAGATTCAGGTCCTGGAGAATGTAAAAGCCAACCAGATACTCGAAGTAAAAGAACCCTAAAACCACTGGTCCTTTATGATAAAGAGGTCACTTATTTTAAATAAAATTATTCTAATAGGGCTGGCGTGTACGATAAGTGTATCGTGCAGTAGAAATGCCTCAGACGACAATAAACTGATCCTTACGGAAGCTCCGGGAAATATACAGCTTCCGGATTATTCAAGTGGGGTATCCTGGCGTAATTTACCCGGAGCAAGGATCAGTTCAATCGATGTACAAAGACCAGGTTCACATAAAACACTGACAGGAGATTTCTATTCAGCATGCTTCCCTGAAATATCTTATGACGGGAAGTTCATNCTCTTTGCAGGACAGCAAAAAGAAAATGATCCATGGCAGATCTGGGAAATGAACCTGAAGACTCTTAAATACAGGCAGGTTACTTCAGGCCCGGAAGAGTGTACTGACCCCGTCTATCTGCCAGGTGAACGAATTGTATTCAGCAGACTGACGATCAATGATACAGTAAAGTCGGCACAGTGCCTCTATACATGCAATGGTGATGGCTCGGACCTCAGGCAGATAACATTCAGCCCCGATGACAATCTTGCCACAACTGTATTAAAAGATGGCCGCCTGCTTACAGTTAAGCAACAATTATTTCCGGTTCAGGGAGGTCCAATGCTGGCAGTTATGCGTCCTGACGGTACAAAAGCTGATAAGTTCTACACTGGTCCCGGGAACAGCATACTCCTGAGCCGCGCACATGAAACTGACGATGGCAGGATTGTATTTGTTGAATCTGATAGTGAAAACCAGACCAAGGGCAGACTGGTTTCAATAAGCTATAACAGGCCTTTGCATACAAGAACTGACCTGTCAGCAGGGATCTCAGGAGATTTTTATAACGTACTTCCACTCCGGCCCGACAAATATCTTGTATCCTACCGTATGTTTGATTCAGATCGTTTTGCGCTTTATGAGTTTAATCCTGAGAAGAGATCACTCGGCCAGTCAGTATTTAATGATCCTGATTATCATATACTTGATATCGTCAGGGTCAAACCGTATGAAAGACCAAAAAAATTACCAAGTGAAGTGGATATGCAGGTGAAAACAGGTTTGCTTTTATGCCAGGACATTAATTTCAAAGATCCTTTTTTTCCGGATAATTCCGCTGCAATTAGAAAAGCCGTTAAGATCGAGGTTCTTGGTGTTGATACAACCTACGGAGTTGTTGATGTAGAAAAAGACGGCTCATTTCAGCTGAAGGTCATGGCAGATAAACCTTTCCGGATCAGAACGCTTGATAAAGACGGCAATGTAATCAGCGGTCCCTGTTCCTGGCTATGGATACGTCCAAATGAACGGCGNGGATGTATAGGATGCCACGAAAATCCTGAGCTGGCTCCTGAAAATATAGTGTCACTTGCAATTAAAAAATCACCGGTAATTATACCAGTTCATATAACTGATGTTAAAGAGAAGATAGTAGAACTTGAATAGTATGGGAAGATTCGTAAAAATAATTATACCGGCAGCAATACTAGTCATTCTTGGTGTTGTAATTCATAAGCCTTATCACCGCTGGGCCAGGGAACATGTCAATAATCTGACTGCTACCACGGACCATCCTCTGAAATGCGCATCATGCCACCTTTATATTCAGAAGTCAGGCATTATTTCAAAGATTGTCAATGCGAAATATTATTCGCCATTTAACCTGGCAGTATCACCTGATGGAAATTACCTCTATGTTATTGCAGAAGAAGGCAATGCCCTGCTGGTTGTTAACACTGAAAGAAACAGGGTCATAAAAGAGATTGAAGTGGGCGTACATCCGCACAGCGTTGTCCTGAGCAGGGACGGAAAAACTGCCTATGTAAGCAACCAGTGGTCAGATAATGTGTCGGTAATTGATCTTGAAAAATATGTCGTCACNGATACTNTTGGAACAGGGGGAGGACCNGCCGGTCTGGCCCTTNGTGCTGACGGAAACTCCCTTTATTCAGCCAATTCATTTTCATCCGACCTGTCAATAATTGACCTCACCTCAGGAGCTGAGCGAAAAAGATTGTTTACAGGGAATAATCCTACCGGAGTGGAGATCAGTCCTGAGGGCAATACGGTTATGGTCACAAGCCGTCGGACACTTGGCTTACCATATGGAGACTCCCTGAAGTGCGAGCTTACAGTAGTGAATGATAAAAGACAGAGGATTGCCGAACGCATGGATATTAAACAGGCCTATATGATGGAGAATATCGCCTTTACTCCTTCGGGTGACCTGGCAATAATTCCCCTGATAAGACCTAAAAATAATGTTCCGACAATTCAGATTGAAAGAGGATGGATGATGACAAACGGTATAGCCATTGTTGAGCAGAAACCAGGTGGAAGAACCATACAGTTGCTTCTTGACGAACCTAATGCCTATTATGCCGATCCCTTTGATATTGCAATAACTCCTGACGGGAAAAAAGCCTTTGTATCCCATGCCGGGGTTGATCTTATATCCGTAATTGATTTAGACGCATTAAGGAAGCTTATTTCTGAATCGGANGANAGGATGCTNGCTGCATATTCCAACTACCTGGGCACAAGCAGCAAAATAGTGCTGAAACGTATTTCCACGGGAGCAAACCCGAAGGGAATGGCACTATCGCCTGACGGAAAGAAGCTGTATGTTGCAGAGCATCTTGATGACAGAATAGCCATAATCAGCACTGAAAGCCTTGAAACCATTGGTAAAATACCACTCGGAGGACCGGCCAGGATAACAGTGGCACGCCAGGGCCGCCGTCTGCTCAACAATGCCGGTCACACTTTCCAGTCACAATATTCCTGTTACACNTGTCATCCTGATACACATGAAGACGGGTTAGTNTACAATATGGCATCGAAAGATATGGGCAGAAATATGACAAATACGCAATCGCTCAGGAATATCGGGGATACTCCACCATATAAATGGAACGGTAAAAACCAGAGTATTTACAAGCAGGATGGAATGCGCTTTTCGACTGTTCTGACAAGAAACGAGGCTTTCAGTTACAAAGAACTGGATGCTATTTCGGCATATATAATGTCGGGAGTACCCAATCCTCCAAACTTGCTTTATAATCCCAANGGGGAACTTACTGAGGCTCAAAAACGCGGAAAGGAGATTTTCGAAAGAACTCACGATAACAAAGGATTTGAAATACCGGTTATAAACCGTTGCGTTACCTGCCACCCGGCTCCTTATTTTACAAATAAAAAAATGGCAGATGTAGGTACACTAGCAGCCAGTGATGATTCAATTCTTTTTGATACGCCTCATCTTAACAATATCATCTTTTCGCCCCCTTACCTTCATGATGGACGTGCTGCAACCCTTGAAGAAATTTGGACTATCTATGGCAAAACAGAACAGCATGGTGCCTTAAACGACCTTAACAAAATTGAACTTAACGAGCTTGTAGAATACCTTAAATCGCTGAGGGATGAGAAATACGAACCAAAGGTTTCTAAAACTCTTAGTGCCTCATTCAGACATAAACAATAAAATAAATCCAATAATAATCCATGAAAAAGAACTCTTTAAAATTTGTTTTCATAACCAGCGTTGCTCTTGTTATTATTTTTGCGGCTATTTTGTTTTTAAGAAAACCCGCGAAGGCAGAGAAGAGTGAAAGGAAGGAAAATCTGAATGAAATAGTCTTATATCATCAGGATAAGTTTGATCCCGGTCCCGGAAGCAGTTCCTCGGTGATAAAGGAAGCCAAAGCAATGCCTGTGTATGGACACTGGCAAAATTTCACAACCAAAGACGGTCTTCCTTCGGATAAGGCTTATGCGGTAAAAATTGACGATGATCGTGTATGGGCAGGTACTCATGACGGTCTTGCCCTTTACGAAAACGGGAAATGGCGCACCTATACTTCGGAGGATGGACTTGCACATAACGGGGTGGTCTCAATTGATGTAAGCGAGACAACCGGTGATGTCTGGGTCGGCACCCTTGGAGGTTTGAGCCGGTTTTCGGAAGGTAAGTTCGAAACATTCAACCAGTTTAACAGCGGCCTGCCTAATGACCTGGTTTACAATGTGTGCTGTTACGGGAAGGATGTATGGGTCGCCACCGGTGGTGGAGCAGGACGTTATAATACCGAAACCAAGCAATGGGAAATATTCACCGAGTTAAACGCTCCTATGCATGAACCATGGACCTATGCTCTTTCAGGCGGTGAAGGGAAGGTCTGGATCGCAGCCTGGGGGGGAGGAGTCATTGAATATAATAACCAAACCAAAAAGTTCAGAGATTATACCGACCCTGACGGATTTATGGAAATTGACCTCATGCCGGATGACGGACCGGTACATGATATTACAACTGCTACCTATTATGCTAACGGCATAATATGGGTTTCATCCTATTTCGGCCTGAGCAGGTACGACGGTAAAAACTGGAATGGTTATTTTGACCACGACAGTGGTCTTGCAAGCAACTTTATAAACAATCTCAAAGCCAAAGGTCCGATTGTGTACGTATGCAGCGATAAAGGATTCAGCACTTTCAACGGTGAAACCTGGGTCACCTACAAGAAAAATGAAAACGACGAAAACGGTAAAGCAATCATAACCAATGGAAAGGAAGTTAAAGAAGTGGCTCAAACTCCATCAATCTCGCACAACTTCATTATTGGAGCTGATGCAGACGATGATGTGGTTTGGGTAGCCACCTCAAAGGGGGTAAGCCGCGGAGAAGTACTAAGATGAAATCTGACAATCAAGAGCGAAAATATACGAACATTTCAAATTCGAATTATGGAAAATAAACAACTACTTATAGATCTGACAAAGCTGACAAGCGGGGAACGGGATGAAATGATGAAGCTCGGGATTCTTGCAGACGGGAACCAACTGACTGATTACGTTTATCCGGCAGTTCACAGGGAGCGCCCGCCCATTGAAAAATTTGCTGTCCATGCCCCCCAGGTTATCAATGAAGCATACGATTATAAAAAGCCATCTTCATTTACAAGGGCATTGCGGCTGGAATTCGGAGGATTTAAAATCCTGCTCATTTCGGGGACAGCAAGTGTCAACGAAGAAGGCAAAGCAGAACATATAGGTGATTTCAGGGCACAGACATGGAGAACATATGTGAATATCACAAACCTGCTGAAGGCAGAAGGAATGACCTGGCATGATGTTGTAAGAACAACAAATTATCTCAGGGATATTGAAAGGGATTACGAGGATTTCAATAAGATCCGCACCTCTTTCTTCCGTTGGATGAATCTAGATCCCCTGCCGGCAAGCACAGGCATACAGGCCAGGTTATGCTGGGAGACGCTTCTTGTAGAAATTGAAACATATGCTGTTTGTAAAATAAGTTAAAACTATGAATATGAAACTTTTGTTTAGTATTATAATGGGTTTCCTTCTGTTAATACCCTTTAATTCAAATGGCCAGGAGAAGATAGTCAACTATGGAAATATTCCGGATGAGCTGGTTGGTTATGATAAATATATGAAAGCCTATAAATATCATTTCCTTACACCAATTCAATTCTACGGTGCAGGACGCGAAAAGCTTNCCCCGAATGATCTGAAAGAGGTCAGAATCGGATTTCTCGGACCACTTGAAGGNTCAATCCTNGTTTCTCTTGGCAATCAGATGCTTAACGGATCAACGCTTGCCATTGAAGAGGCTAATAAAAAAGGAGGTTACAAAGGCATCCCATTCAAGCTGATGATTCATAATGATGTAGGACTCTGGGGTGCTGCAGCTAACCAGATAGTAAGCATGGATGATGAAAAAGTATGGGCCTGGCTTGGATCGATTGATGACATAGTTTCGCATGTTGCAATAAGAGCTACCTTGAAACTTGAAATCCCGAACGTTAATACCGGTGATCCTGATCCCACCTTTACGGAGACAAATATCCCATGGGTTGTCCGCACTATCCCCGATGACAGGCAAAGTAGCTATGCATTGGTTGAACGTATTTACAGGAAGGATAAACACTCGCGAGTAGCAGTGATAAGAACAGGAAGCCGTTATGGCCGTGTCGGAGTCCTTCATTTTAACCGTTCAGCCACCCGTATCGGCTTTCCGATTATTATTGAAGAAAGATTCAAAGACGGAGAAACGGATTTTAAAGGTCGTCTTGACCGCATAAAGGGTACTTCGCCCGACGCCATCCTTATCTGGGGAAATGCTACAGAAACAGCCCTGATCCTTCAGCAAATCCGTGATCTAGGTATGAAACTACCAGTATATACTTCTGACAGGGCTGTAAGTCAGGAGTTCCTGAAACTTGCAGGCAATCTGGCGGACGGAATTGTAACCACCTGCCAGTACAATCCTGATGCTAACGATCCTAAACTTAAAGCATTTAAAGCAAGCTATACAAAAAGATTCGGGATGGAACCTGATGTCTTTGCAGCACATGCCTATGACGGGATGAATATTTTAATCGAGGCTATAAATAAAGCCGGATTAAATCGCGCACTTATCCGTGATGTTCTGACTGACCTTAAAACATTTCAGGGGTATAAGGGTGTCACAGGTGTAGTGAATTTTGATGCAACATGGAATAATGTAAGGCCCATTTACATGGCTGAATGCATCAATGGTAAATTCAGATTTTCACCTGCTCCGCCTTATAATAAGGCTGATGTAATTTATAAGAAAGTTAAGAGAGAAACTGAATATTAATGTTATAAACAATGGAATCAGATAATTACAATGATCCGGCAGTGATGGGTGGATGTTCCGTTCCGGTAAGGGTGAACAGAAAGTCAAAACCTGATCCGACAATTGTTGATGTAAACGGCATCAGGTTCGGATCTAAGGAGGTTGTTATAATAGCCGGTCCCTGCTCGGTGGAAAATCATGAGCAACTGATGGAAACTGCAAAAGCGGTTAAGTCAGCTGGCGGAATGATTCTAAGGGGAGGTGCTTTCAAGCCCCGTTCATCTCCCTATAATTTCCAGGGATTGGGAGAGGAAGGACTGAAATTACTCCGGGAGGCAAGAATGAAGACCGGATTGCCTATCGTCACTGAAGTTATGGATACCCGGATGGTTGAACTGATTTCCGGCTATACTGATATACTGCAGATAGGCTCACGAAATATGCAAAACTATCCTCTGTTAAAGGAAGTCGGCATGCTTCGCAAACCTGTACTGCTGAAACGGGGAATGATGGCAACAATAGAGGAGTTTTTACTTGCTGCAGAATATATACTTAACCAGGGAAACGAACAGGTTATCCTGTGCGAAAGAGGGATACGCACGTTTGAAACTACCACAAGAAATACCCTTGATCTTAGCGCGGTACCTATGCTTAAGCATTTGAGCCATCTCCCTGTGATTATAGATCCGAGTCACGGAACCGGACACAGATGGATGGTGCCTCCAATGGCAAAGGCAGCAGTTGCAGCCGGAGCCGACGGACTCATTATGGAAGTACATTATAAACCCGAAGAGGCTCTGTGCGACGGACATCAGTCCCTGAGTCCGGATGAATTTACCCGTCTGATGATTGATCTTAAAAAGATTGCACAAGCTGTCGGCAGGGATATCTGTTAAAATGTATATGTCTGTTATACCTGAAACCACCCCCTACCCCTCAAGGGGGGTTTTTTTTAGTCGTTTTTTAATTAAGTCCCCCCTGGGGGATTTAGGGGTAAGAATATTTAAGGTCTGCCTGACCCTTTTACTTCTGGAATTTATCATTACAGACAAGGCTGTTTCTCAGAAACCGGAGAATCCGGACCGTACTGTAAAAATCGGTTTGCTTGTACAGGATAGCAGCTGGACATCAGCAGTTCAGGGAGCTGAGCTTGCTGTCAGTAATGCAAATAAAAACGGCGGCCTGAACGGCAGGATGTTTCAGCTTGTTGTCAGGTCAATGGAAGGCCCGTGGGGAACCGGATCAAAACAGGCGGTCACCCTTATTTTTGATGAGAAAGTTTGGGCACTTGTCGGACTGCACGACGGACGAAATGCCCACCTGGTTGAACAGGCAGCAACGAAATCGCAGGTGGTGTTCCTGACTGCATGGCCTGGTGACCCTACATTATCGCAGGCATTCGTACCATGGTTCTTTAACTGTGTCCCAAATGACAACCAGCAGGCGGGTTCAATCTTTAAGGAAATATATGAAATAAGGAAATACAGAAATATAGTTGTAGTTCGTGGGAAAGATTACGATTCTGAAAAAAGCTTTAGCAGCTTTATGAATTATGTAAAGATATCCGGGAAATCTGATCCGATACAATTCAATATTGAAGATGTTGCTGAGAAGCCGGGTATTCTGGCTGGAATAACCGGTAAGTCAGGATCCGGCTGCCTTGTCTTGTTCTGCCAGCCTTCCGAGTCATTAAAAATAATCAGGGAAATAAAAAAGGAAAATCCTGTGCTGCCGGTTTTTGGTCCGCTGGCCATTTTAAATGAAAATGAACTTCATGGTCAGGAAATTAACGAGTTTGATAATAACTTATCAGTTCCTGCAGGTGAATGGCCGGAAACAGAAAACCAGAAATTCAGGTTGGAATTCGAAAAAAAATATGGAAATGAGCCAGGAATGGTTGCTTCATATTCATATGACTGCATGAGTGTATTAATTGAGGCGATCAGAAAATCAGGTGATTCGGATCGCGAGATGATTCAGAATTCTCTGAAGAATATCCGCTTCAGGGGCATCACCGGACCGATACAGTTTGATGACAAGGGTAACAGGATGGGGAAATTCGAGATAAAGAGAACAATGAATGGTTTACCAGTCACTTTTAAGAATGAGATTCCTCGCTGAATCACATTTTGATGGATTTGATTGAAGAGAATAGGATTCCTCGCTTGTGCTCGGAATGACAATGATGCAGAGCGGGTTTAGGGGCTGTTGAATATGCTTAGGTTCACCCCCCAACCCCCCAAGGGGGGCTTCATAAATATTAGTAAATTAATAAGTCCCCCCTGGGGGATTTAGGGGTAAAAAGACAGAGAAGGACTTATTCAACTGCACCCCTGGTAACCTTACAGAATGTCATTCCGAATCCCGAGAATCGGGATGAGGAATCCTTAACTTCCAGGCGGGATTTGATTGAGTTTTATTTGTTAATTTTGAAGACATGAAAAAGTATTCCCTTTTTATAGCGACCACTCTCCTGATTTCTTTATTTCCGGGATGCAGGAACAGTGGAGAAAGATCCACGCAGAAATCGACGGATCTGATTACAACTAAAACACTTGGGCTGGCATATCTTGAGGAGTTTAAGCTGGAAGAGGCTGAAAAGGAGTTCCTGAAGTTTATTGATCTTGCCCCGAATGATAAGTTTGGATATGCAAATCTTGGTCTGACTTACTTAAGAATGGCTAAATATCCTGAAGCAGAAAAAGAGTTGACCAAAGCNATAAAGATAGACTCCAAAGATCCGGATGTCAGGCTTATTCTGGCCACTGTCTATAAGATGAACAATGAGCGCGATAAGGCTATTGAAGAGCTTAAAAGTGCTCTTGAATTTGCCCCTGATCATTTAAAAATACTGTTTGAGATTTCCGAGTTGTTCTCAACCCTGCCTGACGAAGATTCACAGAAACAGCGTGAAAATTATATTGACATTCTTGTCCGGAAAGCACCAGCAAACCTGGTCCCGCGCCTAAACCTCACCGATATTCTTATCCGTAGAGGTGAATTCGATAAGGCAGTTGAGCAGATGGAGATAATCAATAAACAGTTCCCTGAATTTCCTAAGGAGGCTGTTGAATACTATAATAAGACGCTTGCCTTATTGAGAAAAAAGGATAAGGAAAATGCAATTATCCAGTTTACAATTTTTCACAATTATCTTAAGGTTACTTCACCATATCAGGCCGGGATAATGGATCTGAAGGGCCCCGGAGGATCCCTGATAGGATTTCCTGTCATAACTTTCGACAGACAGGGTTCATCATCCGGGAAAAAAGAAAACAGTTCCCTCCTCGACATTATAAAGTTTACCAATGTAGCTGCTGCAGCCGGTCTGGATATTGTTCCGCGAANCGAAGAGGGTATGAATTCAGAGTTCAGATATTCAACTCACGTTGAATCCTGTGANTATGATGGTGACGGAGATATTGATCTTTATGCCGGAAGCTATGATCCCGCATCCTCATCATACAAACATTTTCTGTTCAATAACGAAATGGGGAAATTTACAGATGTAACAAAAGATGCAGGATTAAATCATTCCGGAAATGAAGCATCTGCAACTTTTGCCGATTTTGATAATGACGGTTTCTCCGATCTTTTTGTGATGAAGGAGGGGGGCGATCTCCTCTACCGGAATACAGGAAAAGGGACATTTGAAAATGTAACGGATAAATCAAAAGCAGGAAGCAGAACCGGAGGGAAAAAGGCTCTCTTCTTCGATATGGATCATGACGGGGATCTTGATCTGTTTGAGATACTGCCAAATTCTAACTTATTTCTGAGAAATAATTCAGACGGGACATTTGAGGACCAGTCTGCAAAACTTGGCCCTCAGAATGGCGGAATCATTTCCACCGGTGCAGCTTTCGGAGATTTTGATGATGACGAGGATATCGANTTTATTGTTGTCAGTAAAAACTCAGGTATCTCCCTGTATTCAAACCAGCGGCAGGGTGTTTTTAAGGATATCGCTGCTGAAAGCGGCCTGAAAGGGTATGAAGGAGCTGGTGCGATCGCTGTCGGAGATTATAATAACGACGGATATCTTGACCTTTTTATCGGGTCAGTTACCAAAGGAAATTTTGNATTGTTAAAAAATCTGCGCAACGGTACTTTTGAGAAGGAAAAGAATAATGCAGAAATGCTCCGGTCACTTGAAACCATGAATGTGTATGATGCTTCATTCCTGGATTTTAATAATGACGGATACCTTGATCTTTTTGTTGCAGGGGAATCACAGGAAAAGAATGGCCGTGGTATTAATCTCTTTTACAATGACGGAAAGGGAATTTTCAAAGATGTTTCGGAATTACTGCCTGCTGATGTAAAATCAGGGAAACAGATTACAATTTTCGATTATAATGATGATGGTGACCTCGATGCCCTGATTGCAGGTATCAATGGCGGAATTTCCCTGCTCCGCAATGACGGCGGAAATAACAACCATTTTATTACTATGAAGCTGGTGGGTCTCAGAGCAGGCAGCGCCAAAAATAATCACTTCGGGATCGGAGCGAAAGTCGAGATGCGTGCAGGCGAACTTTATGAAACGATGGTTGTGACTGATCCCAATATCCATTTTGGAATAGGCAACAACTCGAGAGCTGATATTATAAGGATAAGATGGACCAACGGAGTACCTCAGAACATTTTTATGCCCGGATCGGATCAGGCACTTATCGAGGAACAGACTCTTAAGGGTTCATGTCCTTTTCTCTATAGCTGGAACGGGGAAGAATTTGTATTTGTGAAGGATATATTATGGAGAAGTGCACTTGGAATGCCCACCGGTATAATGGGCGGCACCACCTCATATGCTTTTGCAGATGCCTCGGATGATTATTTGAAAATTCCGGGCGATATGCTGAAAGAGAACAATGGAAATTATACAATTCAGGTCACTTCCGAACTCTGGGAGACTATTTACATTGACAAACTTGAACTTGTGGTAGTGGATCATCCCGATTCACTGGATGTTTTTGTTCCTGAACAATTTGGTCCTCCCCCATTCCCGGGTTTGAAGATCCTTACAGTCAAAGAAAAACATATTCCGGTTTCAGCTGTGGATTCAGAGGGAAATGATGTGCTTTCTTTCATTTCCAGGAAAGATGACATTTATCTTTCAGATTTCAGACCAGGCAGATATCAGGGAATAACTGAGATGAAGGATCTTATAATTGATCCGGGAAAAGCTGATGTGACCGGAAGATTTTTCCTTTTCATGAATGGATGGATATTCCCGACAGATGCCAGTATAAATGTCGCGATATCACAGTCAGATGAAATCGAGGTAGCCCCTCCTTTAATTCAGGTTTTAGATAAAAATGGAGGGTGGGTTACAGTTACCGGCAGCACCGGATTTCCAATGGGAAAGGATAAAACCGTTATTATAGATCTTACAGGCAAATTCCTTTCAGAAGATCACCGGGTAAGGATAAGGACAAATATGGAAATTTACTGGGACCAGATCTTCTTCGCTGAAGATATTCCAGGTGCTCCCCTTGTAAAGAGTGTTCTTGATCCTTCAGGTGCTGACCTGCACTACAGAGGATTCTCTGAACCTTTCAGAAAAGGGAGCCGTTACGGACCTCACTGGTTCAATTACTCGGTTGTTACAAAGGAACCGAAATGGAGAGATCTGACTGGAAATTATACACGGTTCGGTGATGTCCTGCCGCTTTTATCTGAGTCGGATAATAAGTATATTATTACAAATGCCGGCGACGAAACCACAGTTGAATTCAATGCAGCAGCACTGCCTCCGCTTGCAAAAGGATGGA
>JGI20214J51088_10001083_pt1 | contig 18505 bp, 14 predicted proteins | sample WetSurMetagenome_FD_51088 | JGI IMG/M metagenome (IMG submission 51088) | reverse complement strand
AGTGCTCCGAATTTTTTTATTACATTTTTTTCCATCGCCATATTTACCGGCCCCATTTCATATATTGCGGCTCCATTATTAAGAAGGGTAGTACAGAACTGAACAAGTGCTGTAACTGGAAGTGGGCAGGTAACCTGATGCCCAATGTAGCGCGGATGGTGAATATGTATTGAATTATCAATGATCCTCTTTATAAAATCATCCAATGGCTCCGAATCAGCACCGGCTGACCCTAATGAAAACTGTTCAGCCAGACTATCAGGATCATGCCATGGAAGTATCGGCATATCCTTTCCTGATAATGCATCCCCGAGATAATCTGACAAACGGTCAACAAGTATATGCCCCTCTTTCCTGAAGTCCTCAGGATTGAAAGGGGAGGGTATTTTTGATTGTATTCTGGCCATATTAAAAGAAGATTATTATTTATTTATTGATAGGGACGTTGCATGCAACGTCCGTACAATAAAGATGATGGATGTTGTTGGTAGGGACGTTGCATGCAACGTCCCTACTGAAAAGGTCATGGATCTTGCATGCAACGTCCCTAAGAGTTAAATGGTGATAATTCTTTTTTCAGTTCAGTCAGATACCATATAATCAACGGATCATTTGTATGTTTATCAGGTTGAGCATAGAAGTCCTTAAGATCGAGATTATTCCTCATTATGTCTGCAACTATTTCAACCACACCACAAAAACCAGAAGGATGGGTTGTACCAAACTCATAAAAGGGAAGTTGATCATTGTACTTATTGAAGAACATATCAAGGAGATAATATCTTTCCCAGTGTTTAACAACCAGTTCGTCAAGCGATCCAAAGATATTTATGAAATAGTCATATCTTTTTTTTGCATTCTCCCTGATCATATATCCGATTTTATCGAATCCTATTTCTCGGGTAAGATAAATTTCAGTATACCTGAAAATACCAATGCATCCAAAAGCATCAAGATCATCAGCAACCGAAAGGATCGTCAGTAAGTTATTCATTATGCCGTTAATGGCATAATCTTTATTGTCGTGATATTCTATAGCTTCGAGGACTTCTGTATAGTCATTTTCTGAGAAATTGTGATCCATCAGAAACCGGGAACAGATTTTTTTGCTGTGTCTGCCATGTTTTATTCCAGGGTCAACCGACATACCGATATCGTGCAAGTAACATGCAATTATCAGGTTCTCAGGCAGCTTTAATGTATCAGGGTTATTTTCAAGCGGGATTGTAATCAGGAATTCCCTGGCATATCTCCAAACTCTCCTGTGATGGTCAATTCCATGGGAGGAGAGAGCTATTTCAGGATAGACAGAAGTGAAGAATTCTTCAAGGATCTGTTTATACTTTTTTTCTGCAGATTCTATTAATCCGGAAAGGTCCATAATAAATGAAAAAAGCAAAAGACGGAGCCCTTTGCTTTTGAACAGGCCGTCAGGTAATGAACTAGTAATTTATCATTTTCTGAGCAAGATCGAGTATGGTAGTATCATCAATTGTAACAATTCCGCCATCCGGTCCCTGTTCAAAGTGAATTCCAACGCTCTGGCCCTTATCAAAATTTCTCCCTCCGAAGTAGTTTCTAACTGTCTCTTCATTCAGATCCAGTTTTTCTGCAATCTGTCTCATACTACCGGAGGGCAACTGGTCTTTTATCTTCCGGAGTTCATTGAAGGTGATTGTTTTAGCCATGATATTTTTGCTTATTTTGTGAATACTGGTAGTATAACATGAATTAATAGCCAAAGTTAATCATAAATCGGATAATTTTTAATATCAGGTTAACAAATTTGAAATATCCCTGATAATATATACATTATATTCACCAAGATGTTTGAATCCGAATTTTTTATATAAGTTAATGGCTTTTGAATTGGAAGAATGAACTTCAAGTTTTACCTGCGAACCAGTTGTTTTTACAAATTGGAGCGACTCTTTTAAAAGAACTTTTGAAAGGCCTTTCCCCTGGCATTCAGGCAGAATTCCAAAATGATGGAGCAGAATCCTTCTTCCGTCGTATGTCATCCATGAGGTACCACATATCTGTTTAGCGGATTTTGATTCCATTACTATCAGTTTCCCGCCTAATTCCAGTGTCCTTTTGATCGTTTCCTTTGAATCTCCCCGCTCAGGATTCCCCATATCCGTACGATGCCAGAATTTGATAATTTCATCATAATCTTCTTCCTTATAATCTCTTATTATCAGATCGTTATATAGGTCTATATTATCCATTGTGAATCCTATTTTTCTTTTGCTCTCCTGCCCCCCTCNCCCCTAAAGGGGGGGTAATTCCTTAACATAAAGAAAATTGTCTCAAAAGTAAATTCTAGCCCCCCTTTAGGGGGGTTGGGTGGCAAATCAAAATGGGAGCGAAGGGTCAGAGTCNCCCCAACAACTCAAGAAATAGTTTTAATCCTGCTTTTTTTTCTTCATTGAAATTGAAATCAATATTTTCTTTCAGGTAACTCCTAAGGTTTTCTCCNGATATTGTCCCTGTTGTTTTAAATCTTTCTACCACAGCATCAATATTATTTACTCCCAACTTTAATGCTTCNTTGAATTCATTTATAAAAGTATTATCTATTGGCTTATTGGATGTCCAGCATGCAAATACAAACGGAAGTCCNGAGAATTTCTTCCATTCCATGGCAAGATCAATTTTGTAAATGAAGCTGTTTTCAAATTCGAAACACTGATCGCCAATAAGAACGACGGCTTCATCAGGGCCTATATTTATAAAATCAAATTCTGTTGTTGTGCTTATCCATCTGAACTCTCGTTTCCAGCTGTTTTTCGCAAGAACTTTGGTTAGATTTACTGATGAGCGGGAGCGGTAATCGAGATAAATGTTTTTTATCTCAGCAAATGGACAATTGCTCAAAAGCATTACAGTTTTAACATTTCCGTTTGCCCCTATACAATAATCGCTTATGATATAGTGTTCATTTAGCAAGGGAAGAACAGCGACAGGAATAAGTCCTATGTCAACTCTGTTGCNGATAAGTTTTGAAGCACAATCTGCAGGGTGATCAGTTTCCAGGATTGCTCTTTTTTCAAATCCACTCTTTTCCAATCCATAGATAAATGGATAAGTGTTTGCATATTTTACAGCTGAAATTCTGATTTTATCCATATCCTTTTTTTACAACATCTAAAGTAGTACTTTTGTACATATACTTATAACAATTGAAATCTCAATCTGCTTAATAATGGAATTAAATTTTCTTACTGCCATATCACCTCTCGACGGAAGATACAGACAAAAAGTTGATGAACTAGATCTATATTTTTCTGAATTCGGGTTGATCAGATATCGCCTTATGGTGGAGATAGAATATTTTATTGCACTATGCAATATTCCTCTTCCTCAGCTTATTGACTTTAAAAAGGAAAACTTCAAAATTCTCAGGTCCTTCTATGAGGATTTTGATTTAACCGATGCTGAAAAAATAAAAGAAAGAGAAAAAATCACAAATCACGATATTAAGGCTATCGAGTATTATCTGAAAGAAAGATTTTTCCAGTCAGGTTGGGGAAAGTGGAGCGAGTTTGTTCATTTTGGACTTACGTCGCAGGACATTAATAATACTGCAATTCCTCTCTCTGTAAAAGATGCAATGATAAATGTATATATCCCGGTCCTGTATGAGTTACGCGAGACCCTTGCTGCTTTTGCAGATGAATGGAAGGATATTCCAATGCTCGGAAGGACTCATGGACAGCCGGCATCCCCCACCAGGCTTGGTAAGGAAATCGAAGTTTTTATTGCACGGATAGATGGACAAACCAAATATTTTGGGCAAATACCTTATTCAGCAAAATTTGGAGGAGCAACAGGAAATTTCAATGCACATAAGGTTGCTTATCCCGATATAGACTGGATAACTTTTGCCAATAACTTTGTCAATGAAGAACTTGGTCTGGAACGCTCTCATCCTACAACTCAGATTGAGCATTATGATAATCTTGCTGCGCTTTTTGATAATATGCGGAGAATAAATGTTATCCTCGTTGATATGGCCCGCGATTTCTGGTTATACATTTCAATGGATTACTTCAGGCAAAAGATAAAAAAGGGAGAGATTGGATCATCAGCTATGCCTCATAAGGTAAATCCAATAGATTTTGAAAATGGGGAAGGTAACCTGGGATACGCTAATGCCATCTTTGAACATCTTTCAATGAAGTTGCCAATATCGAGGCTTCAACGCGACCTGTCAGATTCCACAGTTTTAAGAAATATAGGCGTTCCGATAGGTCATTCACTGATCGCCTTCAATTCTCTCCTGAAAGGTCTTCATAAACTGATTGTCAATACTGATAAAATTAAAAGCGATCTGGAAAATAACTGGGCAGTTGTTGCAGAAGGTATTCAGACAATATTGCGAAGAGAGGGTTATCCAAATCCATATGAAGCACTTCTCGATCTTACACGGACGAATGAAAAAATCACATTTGAATCAATATCTAAATTCATTGAAAACCTGGACCTTGATGATAATGTTAAAGACGAGCTGAAGGCAATAACCCCCTTCAATTATACAGGTTTTTAATCAAATTAAATCTCGATGAACAACATCCGGTTACTTCTTAAATATATTGCTCCTTATAAGTGGTCAGCTATTAAAAATATCCTTTATAATGTTTTAAGTGCCATTTTNACTCTGATCACCTTCTCGCTTATAAAACCTTTTTTAAATGTCCTTTTTGATCCAACTAAAATCGCTAATGTATCAGATCCGGGTCCTTTNAGATTAAATTTCGGTTATCTGGACAAATTTCAAGATTTCATCCTTGCAGAATTTATTAGTAAGTACGGACCATCCGGTGCTTTACTTTTAGCTGTTCTGGTAGTGTTAGCTGCAAGCCTCTTTAAAAATGCTTTTATTTTCCTGGCAAATAATTGCATGGCATTCATCAGATCCAGTACTGTCCGTGATCTTCGGAAAAAACTGTACGCCAAGATTCTTAGGCTGCCTCTTTCTTTTTTTACTGATGCACGGAAGGGTGATGTAATGACCCGAATATCCAACGATGTCCAGGAAGTTGAAGTTTCAGTGATGTCTTCACTGACTATGATGTTCAGAGATCCAATCTTGATTGTTGTTCTAGTTATATACCTTTTTGTATCCAGCTATGAACTGACATTGTTTGCACTGGTTCTTTTACCTGTTAGCGGATGGCTTATCGGACGCGCCAGTCGTACCCTGCGATCCTCTTCACTGGCCGGCCAGCAAAATTTGGGGAAACTTCTTACAATTGTTGAGGAGACACTTACCGGTTTAAGAATTGTTAAAGGCTTTAATGCAGAAGAGAAGATGCAGGCTCAGTTTGCAGACTCAAATGAAAGATACTCAAAAGTTTTTAAAAGAGTAATCAGGAAAGCTTACCTAGCTTCGCCACTTAGCGAATTTCTTTCGACTATGGTTATTCTGATTATACTTTATGTTGGTGGCAGCCTGGTTCTTAGCGGATCGGGCAAAATGGCCCCTGCCTCCCTGATTGTTTATCTGACTGTTTTTTCTCAGATTATTCAGCCTGCAAAGAATATTACAACAGCTTATTTTGCAATTCAGAAGGGGATGGGTTCGATAGACAGAATTGACCAGGTGCTTGATGCGGAAGAAACAATTACAGAAAAGGAAGATGCAGTATCGGTTAGTGGCTTTAATAATTCTATAGAATTTAAGGGAGTCTGGTATGCCTATAATAACGAACCCGTTTTGAAAGATATAAATCTGACAATAAAAAAGGGACAGACTGTTGCTATTGTCGGAAAATCAGGAGCGGGGAAATCAACACTGGCGGATCTGCTTCCCCGATTCATGGATTGTGATAAGGGAACCATCCTGATTGACGGAATCGATATCCGCGACCTTAAGATAAAAGATTTACGATATCTTATGGGTATCGTCAGTCAGCATCCTATTCTCTTTAATACTTCCTTTAAAGAGAATATTGCTTTTGGTGTAAAAACGACTGATATGTACAAAGTTGAAAATGCTGCCAGGATTGCCAATGCCCATGACTTTATTATTGAAACTGAACATGGCTATGAAAATCTTGTTGGAGAGTCAGGGAATAAGCTTAGTGGCGGTCAGCGGCAGAGGATAAGTATTGCAAGAGCCATTATGGCAAATCCACCAATACTGATTCTCGATGAAGCAACATCAGCTCTTGATACTGAATCCGAAAGACTTGTGCAGGATGCTATTTTGAAATTGATGAAGAGCAGAACATCACTGGTTATCGCACACAGGCTTTCAACAATTCAACATGCTGATATGATAGTTGTTATCGACGAAGGCAGGATTGTGGAGACCGGTACACATACTGAACTAATGCGGAAAGATGAGGGATTTTACAGGAAACTGCATAGTTTTCAGGCAATCTGATTATTGTAAAATTTATATATTTTGAAGAATACTTAACGACGGTCCCGATAGCTATCGGGATCACGGAGAACATGGAGAAAATACGGAGTAAGTTTCCGTGTGAATCCGCGTTCGCCATGGTAAAAAAATAATTATGAGAGGAACTGTTAAATTTCTACTGGTGCTGTTTTTTATGTTTCTGGTTACTGCCTCAGGCAATGCACAGAAAGCAAAACATAGTTTTAAGCTCGGAACATCTGAATTTATACTCGATGGACAGCCTTTTCAGATTATTAGTGGAGAGTTGCATCCTGCAAGGATCCCGGCAGAATACTGGCGACACAGGATAGGGATGGCTAAGGCTATGGGGTGCAACACCATATCTGCCTATATATTCTGGAATTTTCATGAATCGGAAGAAGGTGTTTTTGATTTTGAAACAGGAAATCATAATTTAAGTGAATTTTTCAGGATCGTTCAGGAGGAAGGCATGTGGCTAATCCTCAGGCCTGGTCCTTATGTTTGCGCGGAATGGGACCTTGGTGGCATACCTTCATATCTATTACGGATTCCGGATATAAATTTAAGATCTCTCGACACTCGATATATGGCAGCTGCAGAGCGCTATATGGGTAAACTCTCAGAAGTTATTAAACCATACCTCATTACAAAGGGAGGTCCAATACTGATGATGCAGATTGAAAATGAGTATGGCAGTTTTGGAAATGATAAAAATTACCTTCTTAAACTTAAAGAAAAATGGACTTCTCTTGGTATAGACATTCCTACCTTTACAAGTGATGGTGCATCTACAAAATTGCTTGAAGCAGGCACTCTTAAGGGGAGTGCGGTCGGACTCAATTCAGGCAGATCTCAACAGGATTTTGATCTTGCCACTCAACTCAATCCTGGAGTTCCCGTATTCAGCAGCGAGACCTACCCTGGATGGCTTACACACTGGGGTGAAAAATGGGCAAAACCTGATTCAACAGACTTGTTGAAAGAGGTTAAATTCCTTATGGATAATAAAAAGTCATTTAATTTATATGTAGTTCATGGAGGAACCAATTTCGGATATACGGCGGGAGCCAACTCCGGAGGAAAAGGTTACGAACCGGACGTTACCAGTTACGATTATGATGCACCAATAAATGAACAAGGTCAGGCAACACCTAAGTATATGTCTCTCAGACACCTTATTGGCTCATACCTGCCTAAAGGCAAGAAACTGCTTCCAATACCATTACAGGTTCCTTCGATTGAATTGTCTCCTATAGATATGGAACCTTTTACTGCTGTCTGGGATAATCTTCCTCAACCGGTGACATCTGTTCAGCCCAAACCTATTGAGGCTTATGGACAAGACCACGGATTTATTTTATATAAAACAGAACTTACAGGGATTAAGAGCGGACAGCTTATAGCAGATGTTCACGATTATGCTACTGTCTTTCTTAATGGTAATTACATCGGAAGCCTTGACCGTCGCGAGGGTATAAATTCCATTGATCTCCCGGCAAGTTCTGCAGAGGTACCTGTCCTTGAGATTCTGGTAGAGGCAATGGGAAGAATAAATTATGGCATGAATATTATCGACAGAAAAGGTATAACCGACAGTGTAACCCTTAATGGAACAACATTGCTGAACTGGAAAGTGTATAATCTTCCCATGGACAGAAAATTTATATACGATCTTAGATCTTCTGGCAGATCGATAAAAAAACCAGGTATTTTTTTCAGAGGGAACTTTTTTCTGTCGAGAGCCGAAGGGAACACAGATTGCGATACTTATGTAGATCTTTCAAAGTTTACCAAGGGACTTGTCTGGATCAACGGACATAACCTTGGTAGATATTGGAAAATCGGTCCACAAAAAAAACTTTATTGTCCTTCTCCCTGGCTTAGGGATGGCATTAATGAAATAATGATTTTTGATCTGCATCAGACAGAACATGAGTGGATAACAGGGTCTAAAACCCCGGAGTGAAACCGGCTGATTTCATATATTCATTAAAAGCATTATCACATTATGTATAGAATAAGCATTTCCTTTTTTCTCTTTACGGTCTTTGCTTTTAGTTGCACATTGCGAGGTCAGAAAAATAATAATGAAAAGTGGTCAGTAAAAATGGCTAATACAGTCATTACCAGATCTGATAGCTTAATACATTATGTTGACCGTAATCCAAAGTGGGCTTACGATGTTGCATTTCTTGGCATGGCTGTTGACAGACTTGGGAAATACGATAAAAAATATTCACAGTACATGGCAGACTGGGTTAACTATTTTGTAAAACATGATGGTTCTGTAACTGACTATAGGATTGAAGAATATAATCTCGACAGAATATTCCCGGGGCGCAATGTCATTACCTTGTATACCAGGCACCCTGATCAGAAATATAAAATTGCAATTGAAAATTTTATTGAGCAGCTAAAGACACATCCCATGACGAAATCAGGAGGATATTGGCATAAAAAAATATATCCTTCACAAATGTGGCTCGATGGGATCTTTATGGCTTCTACGTTTATGGCTCAGTATGCGAAAGAATTTAACTCTCCGGAATGGTTTGATGTAGCTTGTAACCAGGTCAGTATGATATATGATAAAACTGTTGATCCTCAGTCAGGACTGCTGATGCACGCCTGGGATGAAAGTCATATGCAGAAATGGTGCGACCCGGAAACCGGTAAATCACATTATCCCTGGAGCCGGGCCATGGGCTGGTATATTCTGGCGATTGAAGATATCCTTGATTATCTTCCTGAGAATCATCCTGACAGGGCTGATCTTATAGCTATCCTGCAGAAAACATGTGACGCTTTACTTAAAGTCAGGGACCCTAAAACAGGTTTATGGTTTCAGGTATTGAATTGTGGAACAAGAGCAGGTAATTATGTGGAAGGCTCAGGTTCAGCAATGTATACATATGCATTCGCCAGGGGTGCTCATAGAAACTGGCTCGATAAAAAATATCTTTCCATTGCAGAAAATGCATTTGACGGGATAATAAAGGAACTTATTTCGGTAGATAATAATGGTCTGGTCACTATGCATAATATCTGCGGAGGATGCGGACTTGGTGGCAACCCATATCGTGATGGTTCATATGAATATTATATTGGAGAAAAACGGGTGGATAATGATACCAAGGGTGTTGCTCCTTTTATTATGGCCGCATTAGAGCTGGACAGATAAATCAATTGATATCAAATAATCTGCAGATGTGTCTGTTATATATATTTTCATAAACACAGGCAGATACAGTCTCTTCATTTGTTTCCAATAACCTTAGATAGTCATTCATATTCAAAGCTGCTATTTTGTATGCAACATGAATTAATTGTCTCATGTTAGGATTATAATCGGGATTTCCGGTTATGTGCCTTAAGGAATCTGAGAATTTATGACTTGTCCATTTTGATACTTCATTTATTGATGGAAGGGAGGATACCTTAATGTCAATAACATCTGCATAGGGTGCACATAATTCATCAATCTTTTCCAATGATTTGCTATATATTTCTTTAACAAAATCAAGAGCCTCTCCGCCCGAACCGGCCAGACCGATAACCTCTTCAAGCCATGTAGTGCCGGCAGTTTTAAGATGTATCCCTTTATCAGATCTTTTAATGATAGAACCAATATATGGATAGATTGCAAATTTATCAGATCCTGAATGGATACTCATCTTCAGATTTTCAGGCAGGCCAAATTCCTTTATAGCAAAATCAATTATAATAAGATCGGATTCAAATTCCCTGGCAAACAATTTCGGATCACCAACATAATCCACTCCTTTATTGAATCTTCCTGAAAACTTAGGAGCTATTGTCTGAACAGGAATGTTTTCATTTGCCAGCATTTTAAGGATAAAAAAAAGTTCCACGGGAGTTTGTGAGTGAGGAACTTCATCCATAGAAACTTCTGTGACAAAATTGCCCTTGCCTTTGATCTTTTCAATTTTCCTGTAAATATCAAATGCCTTTATGGCTGCAAAAAGGTACTTCTCAGCTATTTCCCTGATATGCGATTGGGAGGTCTTAAATGACAATTTTGACCCCGTGATTTTTAATTCTCCAGTATATTTTTCAACACCCGCTATAAATTCATTTATCTCTTCATCGCTGGCTTTTTTCCCGATATATGAAGCCACATCAATGGTAAAGAAATCGGAGCAACTGATAAAACGATCAACAGTATCAAAATTTATATGATCTGCATCGACGAAATATGGACTTTTAAATCCTGCTTTGTTCGTAACAAAATCAGCTTCAATTCTCACATCAGCCGGTTGTGTTCCTATTGTAATATGTTCGCGATTTGACTTATTCCAAACAGGTGTGATGTCATAACCTTTTTCGGAAGCGGCAATGATAGCTTTTAACTGTGCACTACCCTGACGGCCAAATCTGTCGCCAAGTCCTATTGAATATTTGCCAAGAATTTTCATGAATGCGTTTTAGATAATTATACTGAGTATATAATATTTATGTTAAAAAGAAATCTACATTTTCAGATGTTACTATATCAACAGGAAGGTATTCTATCTTGTCAGGTGCCTTATGCAACGAGAGATATTCAAACAACTTCTTTATGCCCTTATATGTTTGTTCTTCAGGTCTCTGACCAATCAGAAACCTGGTTGTTCCGGACTTCAGGAATTTTACATTTGAATCGAGAAGGTCGTAACCGATAAGGTTGATTGATTTTAGTTTTTTCCTCTTAAGGTATAATGCAATCAGATAGGATCGGGAGCCAGTTATGAAGATCGATCCTATACCTGGATTTTCAAAAAAAGCCTTATCTATGGCACTTTGGACTATGTCAGTAGAAGGGTCGGGAATATTGATAATTATCTTTTTACCATTATTTTTTCCGGTATTCTGAAAATAACTAAGAAATCCTTCCGTCCTGTGAGTAAGGTGATGAACATTCTGAATATTTCGGGCTATAGTTACAACAAGTATGTCGCTCTCTTCAGGTGTGATCATATCGACCAGTTGTCCGGCTACCCTTCCGCTTTGAAATATTTCCTCTCCAATATATGCCAGAAAACCTGTGTTCTCGATATAGCCATCGACAAAGACGAAAGGTATACCTGTTTTATTAAGGTTAGAGCAGAACGCTACTGATTCTGATTTGAAGATAGGAGCAAGAAGAACTCCGTCGGGCTTAAGATCTGAAACAATCCCTGTCTTCTTCTGAAAATCCTCTTCGCTCTGCATATCAAAAGTTATCTGGGTGAGAGTAACCGGAAAGGGATCGAGCTCTTCAATGGCCCTTAACATTCCAACCGGATGCTTTTTCCAGAAAGAATTGTCTTCTGAGGGGATAGGAAGAAGTGACACAAGGTGATATCGTTTCCTAGATTTTAATACTTGAGCCATAACATTCGGAGAATAATTTGTCTCTTTAAGAATATTCTGGACTTTTACTCTTGTTTTTTCAGCAACTTCGCCTCTGTTATGTATTACACGATCCACTGTGCCTATAGAAACACCAGCTAATTTGGCTATATCCTTTATTCTGATTTTTCTTTGAGGCATATTGATTATCTCAATTATGAAAGAAGCTCGAAGATGGAAGTCGGGAGACCGAAGCAAGAATCAAATATTTTACTTTCTCCTTCCGGCTTCCAACTTCCGGCTTCCGGCTTCAAACTATTATTATTCTAAAACAACCTTTTTAACTTTTGGCGCAAATGAATACATAATGATCCATGCGAGAACATAAGCGCAAGCTGCAATTCCGAACATTACAGTATATCCTGTTTCAACATGTCCAGCCTTTTTAAAAAAGTTAAGAATATGCCCTGCTAAAACAGAAATAAAAGCGCCACCAATAGCTCCGGCCATACCTCCAATGCTGGTAACAGAACTGATGACCTTTTTCGGAAATGCATCTGAGACAGTGGTAAAAATATTACATGACCATGCCTGATGTGAAGAAGCGGCAAGGCTTATCAAAGCTATTGCACCCCATGTGCTTACACTGGATGATTGTGCGAAAAATACTGGAATAACGAGCACTGCAAAAATAAGCATAGTGTACTTCCTGGCATTAAATGCTGATACTCCTTTCTTAATCATATACGATGAAATTGTACCTCCAAGAACACTTCCGATTGTTGTTGATGTGTATATGATAACCAGAGGAATTCCAAATGATTTAATATCGAGTCCGGCGCCTCTGACTGTTGAAAGCCAGCCGGGAATCCAGAACAGGTAAAACCACCATATAGGATCTGTCAGCGCTTTTCCAATGAAGAAAAGCCATGTCTGCCGGTATTTGAGAAGCTGACCCCATGGAACTGGTTTCTCGGTTTCATTTTTTTCATCCAAATCACTTTTGATATATTCCATTTCATCNGCGGAAAGTTTTTTATGTTTTTCAGGAATCTCATANAATATAAACCAGAGGATTATCCAGATGAATCCAATTGCGCCTGTGATNATAAATGCTGCCTGCCAGCCCCATGCAACTATTATTGCCGGGACTGCTAGGGGGGCTGCGATTGCTCCCACATTTGTTCCCGAATTGAAAATACTAAATGCCAGAGCTCTTTCCTTTTTGGGAAACCATTCTGCAATAGCTCTATTAGCTGCAGGAAAGTTACCTGATTCACCTACTCCCAACAATGCTCTCCAGAATCCAAATCCAATAACCCCTTTAGCGAGAGCGTGGCCTATAGCTGCTAGACTCCAGACAAGAACTGAAATCCCGTAACCGATCTTGGTTCCGAATTTATCTATTAGTCTTCCGGCCAGTAACATTGAAATACCGTAACACAACTGAAAAATTGTCACAATATTTGCGTATGCAACCTCTCCAATGTTAAGATTACTTTCAAGCAATGGCTTAAGAATCCCGATAACCTGTCTGTCGAGATAGTTTATAGTCGACGCAAAGAATAACAGTGCACAGATGGTCCACCTGTAGTTACCAATTTTTTTTGTTTCTGACATAATTAGTAAGGTTGGTTAGTGTTTATTAAAGCATCAAACATTATATGTTGAAGAAGCTGTTGTTCCTCCGCGTCCTGTCCAGTTAGTGTGAAAAAATTCACCTCTGGGTTTGTCCGTACGCTCGTAAGTATGTGCCCCGAAATAGTCACGCTGTGCCTGCAACAGATTGGCAGGAAGTTTTTCACACCGATACCCGTCAAAATACGCCAGTGCAGAAGAGATAGCAGGTACGGCAATACCATTTACTGCAGCGGCAGAAACAACATTTCTCCAGCCTTTCTGAGCTTTTTCGACTTTGTCTTTGAAAAAAGGATCGAGCAATAGATTTGTTACAGACTGATTATTATCAAAGGCTACCTTGATTTTACTGAGAAAGGCAGACCGTATAATACAACCACCACGCCACATCAGTGCAATACCTCCATAGTTCAATTTCCATTTATACTCTTCCGCGGCAGCTTTCATTAAAGTATAACCCTGAGCATATGATACTATTTTTGAAGCATAGAGAGCTTCTTTAATATCATCAATAAACCTGACTTTATCGCCTGAAAATTCCGGTTTTGGACCATGAAGAATTTTTGAAGCCTGTACTCTTTCACTTTTAACAGCCGACAAACACCTTGAGAAGACTGCTTCTCCTATTAATGTAAGCGGAATACCCATATCAAGTGCTGTAACAACNGTCCATTTACCTGTTCCTTTCTGCCCTGCTGTATCAAGTATTTTATCTACCAGTGGTTTCCCATCTGAATCTTTATATGCAAGTATATCGCGGGTAATTTCAATCAGATAACTATCGAGTTCACCTTTATTCCATTCTTTAAAAATCAAATGCATCTCATCTGCGCTCATATGCAGCAGATCTCTCATTATCTGATACGCCTCCGTAATCAGTTGCATATCGCCATATTCGATCCCGTTATGAACCATTTTTACAAAGTGACCCGCTCCGTTTTCTCCTACCCAGTCGCAGCATGGTGTACCATCTTCAACTTTGGCGGCAATTGCCTGAAAGATCGGCTTTACAAATGGCCATGCTGCTTTTGAGCCACCGGGCATTATAGATGGACCAAGCAGAGCTCCCTCTTCACCGCCAGATACGCCGGTACCGATATAAAGTAATCCTTTGCTCTCCACAAAGGCTGTTCTCCTGTTTGTATCAGGAAAATGTGTATTTCCGCCATCGATTATTATATCTCCCGTATCAAGAATAGGAATAAGAGTGTTGATCATCTCATCAACTGCTTCTCCGGCTTTGATCATTAACATAACTTTCCTCGGACGCTCAAGCGATCCGACAAGCTCTTCTATTGAATGAGTTCCTTTGATATTCTTTCCTTTCGCCCTTCCGGTAAGAAAATCATCAACTTTTTGGGTCGACCTGTTAAAAACTGAAACCCTGAATCCTTTACTTTCCATATTGAGTACGAGATTCTCACCCATAACAGCCAGACCAATCAGTCCGATATCCGATAATTTGCTCATAACTTAATAATTGTATTAATAATATTATGTTTTATTCTCAAATGTGTTCCACCTTTTTTTCAACATGTATTTATTCTATGAATATAAAAATATTTATTAAACCAGTCGTTGCTTCGAAGTCCATAAACCAAGAGCAGGATTCGAAATAAAGTATATTTCCTGTCCATCTTCCATCGTGTTAAAACCTTCTTTCAGCTTTTCCCGATCGTATTTCTTCATCATTTTGTGAAGATCGTGGTATTTAAAATTTACTGATTCTATCTCTTCCTGTGTAAGGTATCCCGNACAATAAGTTACAGAGAATCTTCCTTCCGAACTTCCATGGATGAGATGAGCAGCTGCGCTCAGGTTTCTACTGAGCTCTTCATTTTCTTTAACTGATTTCAATGTTTCCGGAGTTCCCCGATAACCATATTTTCTTATGAGCCTGTCGATTTCAGGGTCTTCACCAAACTCTTTAAGCCCCGGAGCAAGAACTATCAGTTCTCCGTTATCAGCCATTGCCATGCGGGTGCGATAAATGCTTTTATTCCCCACCCACATGCTCTTAAATTCAGCAGGATCAAGATGTACAACTACTTTTTTCAATGGTTTCTCAAGAACGTTGAAGTTTACCTTCAGCGAAAGATCAGCAGCGAGTCGGAAAACCTCTTCATCATCTCCGATGAAAAGGCCTCTCACCACAAGTTCTCCTCGTGAATCACGGCCAATAACGGTGTGCACGTAAACAACAGGCAGATGTCCTGCAAAATTTGCAGAAGCATAGTTCAGAAGTGATCTGACAGGATTATCTGCCCTTCCCATAATCCGTTCCATGCCATATACAGCGCCTATAAAATGGCTCTTATTAATGCTTTCTTGTCCACCAGTTCCGACAAAGAGATTTTTATTATAGTTGGCCATTCCAATAACTTCGTGTGGAACAACCTGCCCAACCGACAATATAAGATCATGTCCTCCATTGAAAACAAGTCTGTTAAGCTGCGCAGGCCATGAATATTCAAGAGCACCTCCTGTTATCCGGGATACAAATTCCCCTGGTACAGTACCTACTGTTACAACATCCTTCCTCCAGTCGTGAATACGAAAAAGAGATTTTGGAACTTCCTTAAACATTTCATCAATCTGAACATCAGTCATGGGGGAGTGGGTACCCAGGGCAGGGAGCACATCTTTTAGGCTATTTTTATAATATTTGTAGATATATGAAGTGATTTCACCGGCTCTGGAATGAATCCTTGTACAATCGGGAGGAACAACAAGTACTTTCTTCCGCTCCCCCAATTTTTTCAGTGCAGCACTAATCCCCGCCTCAATGTCTCTTGAGTTGATAATTGTATTTTCAGAACCAGATTTGAAATATATCATTTTTACTTTTTTTTAGAAACCAACTCACACCTCACACCTTTTAGCCTCCGTAGCCTTGGCGAAGGAGGCTCACACCTCACACCTGATCTACTTCCAATGCGGATGCTCAGGAAGGTAAGTTTCAAATTCTCTTATAAGATCTTCCTCGTAAGAACCCTTATAGTGTCCGGAAAAGAATCTGTCGAGACCTTCTTTAAAAAGCTTTTCCCATGATTCTTCTTCTTTTCCCGGATTGATTGGAAAAAAGAGGACTCCATTTGATTTGGCGGCCTTAAGGTCNCCATTGGCATCACCGATCATCAGAATTTTATCATCGGGATACTTGCCTTTAGCCGCAAATTTGAGATGTTCTGCTTTTGTTCCATGTTCCTGACCGGCTATCATTTTCAGGTAATGGTCGATCTTGTTTTCTTCCCATTCGCGTTTCAGTGCTTCAAACGGAGTTTGTGACACTACCATGGCATCAGCTGTAGGCCTAATCTTTTCGAGACATTCTTTTACGAATGGAAAAGGGCTTATACCGAAAACAAGCTCCGCAATGTCCTCATTTACTTTTAACGACCATTCAAGTGTCTGGGTTATAAATGGATTATTTACTTCAGCGGCATATTTTTTCAATGTGGGATTGCCAAGCTTCGTCTCTATTTTAGTCCACTCAACCAGTGGAGCGGACGAAGGAACCGTAAAATTTCTGGCTTTTATCTCAGGGCGTATTGCCAGCAAACGAAGGGTTTCATTTACTGCCAGGAAACGATTGCATCCCCTGTTAGTTGAATACAGATTTACAAATTCCCANGTCTCACGTGCATATTTNGAAACAGGTTGCAGTCTGAAGTATTTTATGAAATTCGGACAGAAACATTCTTTCTGTTTTATCTCCATAGTATCAAAGGCACAACCGTCAGAATCTATTCCTATAAAGAATTCTTTCTCAGGTTTTAAAGCTAATAACTGTTCCTGCGGATTCATTTTAGTTAAATGTTAAATGTTAAAAGTTGAAAGTCAAAAGTGTGATGATATTATTTATTTCGATTCATATGCTTCCAGTTTGTAGTCAGGCAGCTTCCTGGTGGCAAATTTCATCTCAAGCCGTGCGAACCTTTGTCTGCCGTTAATAATTGGTACTGAGGGCCAGTCTTCACCAATTAGTGGTCTTACATAAGCCAGGAAATCATCAGTAACATCATACCGGCTTTTAGTAATCCATTTTTCAGGGAATGTTCTTTCTGACAAAGCAACCTTTTCAAGCGGAACCTTATCGTATCTGACATTATAAATAATTCCCGGGTTCCTTAAAATGGTTGCCATCCATCCGTTCCCATCAAATAAAGCTATTTCAACAGCTTTCTGGCCTACTTTATAAGCTTCGTCAAGATCAACTATTGATGCATAAGCAGTAGTATGCCTCTGATCAGTTCCCATGACCTGACCTCTTGCTGCTCCTCTGGCTTTAAGTCCTTTGGAGTTGAGATAATTTACAACAGTCTGGAATACAGAATTCTGACTCGATCCGAATGAGGTATGACCAAAAGCATCTTTTACCTCTCCAATACCACCAACATCAAATCCCTCACTCACCACAACGATACATCTGCCATCCTTTTTCAGTTGATCATTTACATTATCTACCAGATTATCGATCGATACGTTTGATTCAGCCATATAAATCTGCAGTGGCATCTCTCTTTCCGGATCAGCAAGTCGTGCGGCTGCTGGAATGTAGCCAATTTTCCTGCCCATCGCCTGGATAACCAGTACAGGATCGGCCGGAGCTGAGCCCATATTCTCTTCATTTGCATTCTGGATGATATGCGACCAGTATCTTGCAACACTACCATATCCGGGAGTATGATCAATTAAAGTAAACTCATTGTCACCCACATCATTATCAATTGTTTTAGGCACACCAACCGCTATCAGATCAAGGCCTCTTGTTTTTGCCAGTTCACTTACCTTGAAAGCAGTATGTTGCGAATCATTGCCACCTATATAGAAGAAGTACCCGATATCATGAGCTTTAAAAACTTCCATTATTCGCTGGAAATCTTTTTGCTGTTTATCCTTTAGTTTGTATCGGCATGTACCAATGCTTCCTGCAGCGGGCGTATTTCTCAGCAACGCAATCTCTTCTTTATTCTGTGATGACAGGTCAAGAAGTTCCTCATTCAGCACTCCCTCAATACCATGCCATCCTCCATAAACCTTTCCGAATTTATCAGGAAACATCCTGCATGTCTCAATTATTCCCCGCAAAGAACTGTTAATTACCGGGGATGGTCCACCTGACTGGGCAACTATTACATT
>JGI20214J51088_10001082_pt1 | contig 18522 bp, 13 predicted proteins | sample WetSurMetagenome_FD_51088 | JGI IMG/M metagenome (IMG submission 51088) | reverse complement strand
TAAACTTGGTCCGGGAGTAGCGGATGTAGGTGGACTGCACATTATGGGAACGGAACGGCACGAATCAAGACGTATTGACAGACAGTTGCGAGGACGTTCGGGACGCCAGGGCGACCCGGGTTCTACGAGATTTTTTATTTCTCTCGAAGATGATTTGATGAGATTGTTCGGTAGCCAGAGAATTGCAGGAGCTATGCAAAGGCTTGGTATGGAAGACGGACAGGCAATAGAACATAAAATGATTACCAGTTCGGTAGAGCGGGCACAGAAAAAAGTCGAAGAGAATAACTTCTCCATACGTAAAAGACTTCTTGAATATGATAATACAATGAACCAGCAAAGAGAAGTAATCTACGATAAAAGAAGACAGGCATTGATGGGAGAAAGACTGAAAGATGAAATATTCGAAATGGTGGATAAAGATATAGATGATATGGTTGCAAAATATTTCCCGGAAGCTGATATTGCAGGACTGGTAGACGAAGTACAAAGAACTTTTCTTGTCAGGCTCGATTTAACTCCCGATAAATTTCAAAAGCTCGGTGATGTCGGGTTAAAAGACTTAATATTAAAAGAAGCTAAAGACTTTTATAACAGGAAAGAAAAACGCTATGGAGTAGAACTGATGGGTAGAATCGAAAGATTCGCATTTCTAACCGTTATAGATGAAAAGTGGAAAGAGCATCTGCGTGAAATGGATGACCTAAAAGAAGGAATAAACTTCAGAGCATACGGTCAGAAAGACCCATTGATAGAATACAAGATGGACGGATTTAAATTATTCGAAACTATGCTCGGTTCGATTTCAATAGATGTAATTAATTTTATATTTAAGTTTACGACTCAAACACCGGAAGAAGCACAGCAGGTAAGAGGTCCAAAGCAGGTAAATACGAATGTATTAAGGACACAACACGAAGCATCGGACGGAATGGGATATTCGGGAAATCTTCAACCGGAAGAAAATCCTGCGGCAAGAACAGGAAAACATCAGCCGATTAAAGTTGCACCAAAGGTGGGAAGAAATGACCCCTGTCCTTGCGGAAGTGGGAAGAAATATAAAAGCTGTCATGGTAAACAATAATTTCCATAGCTTAATTTTTTTTTAGAGAAATAATAAATACTTGAGATAAATAAAGAGTTTAACTAAATTACAAAGAAAGAAATAAAATTATAAATATGAAAAAAAATCACATTTTATTTCTGCTGATTATTTACTTAGCATTGACCACAATAGCAACAGCCCAGTTGCCAAATACTTCTGTTTTCAAAAAACCAAACATCGTTATGGAAGCGACATTTGGCTATGCATTACCCGGATTCGAATTTTCAGGTTCGAGGATTAAAGACTTCTGGGAATTTAAAGGATACGGTATAAACGGAGGATATGCGGCCTCTTTCACTCCAAAAGTAACAGTCCATAATTTTAAACACGGACAAATCAGAACTTATTTAACGGTGTCCTTTGCAAATTTTATGGGAAGTGAAAATACAGCTTTTAGCAATTCCACTTTGTATGGTGCATTTGGAATGGTACCAACCGGATGGCCAAAAGATACATTGTACAAAGCACCTAAGGATACGCTCGGTTCAAGTTCGATTAGAATCAGCGCTCCATACATTGCTTATGGATGGGAAGTCGCAATGTACACCGATAAAGAAAGACGTTCGATTTTCAATCTCGGTATGGATTTTAATTTTTCCGTAATGTGGGGAAAAGTATATGACCAGCCAAACGGAAAAGGTGAAACACATAATAATATTATAAGTGCAACAAGGATGGGATTAGGATTTAATCTCGGTTATACTTACAGAGTGATGGAATGGATGGGACTTACATTCGGAACAAGAATGCAAATGACNAANCTTTTCAATAAAAAATCGGATATAGTAAAAGCAACTGCTGAGGGAGACATTGAATTAAATGATGAAAGCAATCCTTCAATAAATAAAGCATTAAATAAAAACAGGGGAATAGGATTTTTCAGTTTTTATGGAGGTGTTTCATTCTTACTCGGCGGAAAAAGATAAAATAGATTTACCCATTATATTTTTAATAAAGCAGCAGTATTGTATATTGTTGCTTTTTTTTACTTCCCATTTAAAATCTTATGCACTTTTTCGGCTTGCATAATAAAGATTTCGATTTTCGATTGTATGATTTGCGGGAAGGCGTTCCCATCGGTTTCAACATATAGAAATGGAAGATTTTCCAATTCTTCGGGATAGCCGTTTTTGCTAAGTCCAAGACCTCTATGCTTTCCTTCAATGGTCATTTCTTTTTTCAAAATTGCTTCGGATAGCCTGCTCGGTATGCAATTAAACGGTCCGATAGATACAACGCCGCAGGCATCATCGAGTATTTCCCTGAGTGCAAGACCAGTTGTTAATATTCCTTCACCAATTAATTGAGGAGAAATAAATCTTGTAGCGATATCCATAGTCTTATCTATATCGATCATTTCATATTTAACCAATCCCGTCTTTGCAAATATTTTTTTAATTTTTTTCTCGAGGACTCTCTGATACTTATCTTTTATTTGGAGTAAAGTTTTATCCTTCATCGATAGACCGTTCAGGATTTGCTTTTTTAAAAGATAATTTGANTAGTAAACATATTCCGTNATNGGAGCGGTTTTAACTATAAATTCTTTTTCCGTTAGGGCTTTAACAAGTTCCCCGCGAGAAAACTCCTCTCTCCTTACATAAATTTCTCCTATGAGAGATACGACTTTTGCTTTATCTATAGGAATCTTTAATCTGATTTTCGAAAGTACTTTACATGATTTTTCAAGTTGAACAAATATTTCGCTATGCATGCCGGACTCAAGGGATTTTATTATATTATTCCATTCATCATTTAAAATTTTAAGGCTTTCGTTTTTGTTTACCCCGATTGCTTTTATTGCGGATTCGATGTCATGCACAACATCCGCAATCATTAGAGCAATCCATTGCTTTATAAAAAATTCCGTTCCGAAATCATCAAAAGAACTTTCATCATCCATTGTCAGCACACCCACATCTTCGATTTTCATATTATTAATAATGTCCTTAAGCATAATATAATATTGCCCCTGCCTGCAAGGTCCATATCCNCGCGGCATAAAGAATAGTGTTTTCTTATTCCGGTTNTAATGTTTATCGAGATATTCCGTAAGTGAGCCGGTAGTTAAAATAAACGGTAAACATTCTTTACAGGTTGTAAGTCCCCTNCCCTGTTTTAANGTTTCAGGTGAAGGAACTTCCAGAGGTTTGCAATTTATTCCAAGCGAACGNAACACTGCGGCAAACGCATCAGAACTGAATTTNCCCATCGAAGGTATCAGCACTTCTACTTCTTTTGAAGTTATGCCAATTTTCTTTTCGGATGAATCAATAATATTTATTTTATTATTCTCGGTAAAAACCTTAAGAGGATTAATAGAATGTCCGGAATCTCTAAGTTCGGAATTTTCGTTTAATATCAAATAATTTTTTATAATATCAATTGCCGCATCTATTCGCGTATCTATACCAACATCGGCAGAATGACTATCGAGTTCAAGAGTAAGCGAAGGTTTGCTACCCATAATCCTTCTGAAATAAGACAAAATAAATGAATCCGGACCACAGGAAAAATTACTTATAAATACTCCGAATAATTGTTTATGATTTTTCACAAACCGTGAATTCGAAAGAATCTGGTGACCGCTATACCAATACATATTTTCATACGAATCTTTTATTTCATTTGGAAGAAAATCGTGAGGAATAATTGTAAGATTCTTCGATGCAAATTTGTGAGGAATATTGAGATTTGCTTCTTTTGCAAAAGCATTATAAGACCTACCGAAAAGTACTATTCCAAAATTATCTGGATTACTTTCAATTTCTTTCAACGCCTTTTTACCAAGTTCTTTAAACTCGCTTTGCATTTCTTTATACCTTCTATTTGCATAGTCAAATGCACTAACAGCTTCTTTTTTATCTTTTCCGAGTTCTTTTGCAATACCTGCGAAGATTTCCCTTAAATCGGAATCCGGAAGTGTAAAATCTATTACAGGAGTTAAGAGTATAATTTTTTTCTTTTTAGTTTTAATTTCATCTTCTAATTCTTCCCTGAATGTAGATTTTAAATAATAACTTTCCCCCTGTACAAAAACGCATAATCGGTTATATTGATGCTCGCTGTGACTATCCATTTGTGTAATATGAGGCAGGAAAATATAATCCGGTTCGTTTTTAATTAAATTGCTAAAGAAACCGTGTGATAACTCTACTGGATAACAAAATGAAGACTGAATTTTATCTTTACCACAAGCATCGGCTTCATCCGATAAAATAACTTCAAAACCAAGTCGATTAAAAAAATTATAATAGAGCGGGTAAAGTGTATTGGTCAAAAGACTTTTAGATACGCCAATTTTCTTCTTATTTTTTGAAACAATATTTTGATTTGCCTCGATATATTTATTAAAAACCAAATCCTGACGGATGTTAACGTAATTATGTTTACCGGAATCTGCAACTAAGTTATTCCTTTCATTATAGTATTTATTACACGCTCCACCGAATGGATATTTTTTTCCTTCAATCTCTATAATAGCAACACTACATTTTCTATCGCATTTCTCCGCACCACCAGAACAAATAAAATCCGTCCCGTACTTAAAGTCACGATTAATTAAAACGTCGAGTTTGAAGTCCTGTTTATCAAGAATTCCAAGGGTAATCCTGTTTTTAACTTCAAGTGCAACACCAAAAGCGCCCATTAAACCGGGTTCCGGGGGAACAATAATTTCTTTATTTACTAAGTTAGACATTGCAAAGGGAACGGCTTTATTATAGCATACTCCGCCTTGCATAAAAATCTTTTTACCGACAGGTCTATTACCTTTTACCCTGTTCACATAATTCATACAAATTGAATATACCAGTCCGGCAACAATGTCTTCTCTTCCGGCACCTTCGTGACTTGCATTTTTAATATCGCTCGATATAAATGCCGCACACTGGTCATTAAAATTCAAAGGAGCAGGAGATTTAAAAGCAATTTCACCAATTTCGAGATAATTAATATTCAAAGTTTCCTTTGCGGCTTCCTCGAGAAAAGAGCCTGTTCCCGCCGAGCAAGCTTCATTCATAGCATAATCACTCGCAACNCCATTAGTCAAATGTGTATATTTTGCATCCTGTCCGCCGATTTCAAAAATAGTATCAACTTCTTTATCAAAATATGCCGCGGCTACAGCGTGGGCAATAATTTCATTTACTACCCCTTTTGTAAGAGCATGAAGAGCGGCTATATTTCTACCTGAACCGGTAGTACCTAACCCTATTATTTTTATATCGGTTAATATTTGNCCCTTAAGCTCTTTGTAGCAGTTAATTGATGCCTGAACAGGATTCCCATTGGTCCTTAAGTAAGTCGAAGCAAGAAGAGCATTATCTTTAGTCCTGATAATCACAGCTTTAGTCGTTGTAGAGCCTACGTCAAGTCCTAAAATGCATTCGTCTCCTTTTAACGGCTTATCTTTTATAATTTCCTTGAAAATAACTCTACTGCTGTTTTTATCAAGAGGTTGCAGGGTAGAAAATGAATGTTTGTAAGATTTAAACAAATATTCTTTATGTATTTTATGATAATTCTCCAATCCGATTAAACTTGCACCTAAAGCTTCTATATAAGTTGCTTCATTCGGAATTGTTAAATCAGAGTATTTCTTTTTAATATATTTTACTACACTCTGGTTTTTTGATACACCACCAATAAGTAATACAGTAGATGCATTTTGTTTTGAGAGCAATTCAATCGTCTTTTCTGCAATCATTTGAGCCAATCCCGAAACAACCTGTTCCTTTGGAATACCTTTATTTAAGGCGTGTGTACAATCGCTTTTACAGAATACGCTACACCTGCCGGAAACACTATATGGAGTACAATCTTCTTTTAGTTCTGAGATATCAGAAAGACCCAAGTTCATCCTGCTAATTTGTTGCAGAAAGAACTCACCTGTTCCCGAGGCGCATTTATTACCCGTAATTACATTATCTATACTGCCATCTGAATTCAGATGATATATCATAAAGCTCTCGCTTCCAAGACTTGCAATTGCTTTCTCTTCCCCGTTCAATCCTAAAAACTTAATAGCTGATTCTACAGCCTCCGGCTCAGAAATCGAATGAGTATTTATAAGTTCTTTAAATTTTCTGCCTGTCACGACAACAGAGGTTTTATCCGAATCGTAATCTATAAAGAATTGCGAAATTATTTTTTTGGGGTTTCCTTCGTGAGTAATAGATTTATGTTCGAGTACGGACACAATGCCATTTTCTTCTTTTGTTTTTACAAAAGAAACGGTTGAAGCTCCTACACATATGCCCAATGAATATTTTGACATATCACTCAAACATTTAATTTAAATTATTATTAATCAAATCAGCACAAATTTTTGCGCTTTTAACCGCACCCTCTATTGTAGCCGGGTAACCGGTATCAGTCCAATCCCCAGCTATGAATAAATTTGTTATAATACTTTTTTGTTCCATTCTATAATTTTCGCTTCCTACACAGGGAATGAAAGTAGCTCGTTTTTCTTTTATTACTCTAAAACCTGCTATATCATTTTCATCAAAACCATATAAACAAAATTTCAAATCATTCACACATATTTTAAATATTTCTTCGTTAGTTTTTTCAGTAAGATTATTTTCGATGAAATCCGCTCCGCTAATTACTATACATAAATGTTTCTTACTTTTTACAAAAACCCATTGCACTACAGTATCTATTAATCCAATCATTTCATCGCCTGATTTCAATTCGATATCTTTTTCAAAAAACAGGTGAACCGAAATAATCGTAGAAGATTTTAATTTACCTGTATTATAAAAATATTTAGAATAGTTGTTTTTGTCAACTATATTTTCTATTGAGAAATAAGGAATAGCACTAATATAATAATCCGCAAAAACTTTTTCACCCGAAATAATTTCTATATCTTGTACTTTATTACCGGAAAAATTAATTTTTTTTATCCCCATACCTGTTTCAAGTTGTACCGAATTTTTTTTAAGATAATCGACTGCACTATTAATAAATATTTCGTTAAGGTTACAATCACTTAAAATTATAGACATATTTTCGTTTAATTCCGTTCCTTTTTTTATTAATTTTACGAATAAATCACCCGAAACATTCTCCGGTATAGTATTAAACGCCGCAAATATAAGAGGATACCAAAAATATTTTTTTAAATTATCCGTCTGGTGCAGTTCATCGAGCAATTCAGCAGTATTAATATTCTTTAGATAATTTTCGGAATATTTAAATAAATTCTTTATTTTAAAGAATTTTACTTTATCGTTAAAATTAAATCCTTTAAATTTTAGAATACCTGATAAAAGACTATACACTCCCGGTAAATTACTGCATTTAAATTTATATCTTTTCTTTTCTCTATTGTAAAATACCAGGTTTAAATATTTATTCAGTTTAAGTTTTTCATACGTTCCGATTATTTTTATATATTCGAAAGTGTTTTCATACCAGCCTGCAAGAATATGTTGTCCATTATCTAAATAAATATTCCGCTCGAAATCAAAATAGCTGTACGTTCTTCCACCCCACTTTGGCGAGGCTTCATATACACGCACTTTAAAACCTTTTTTATTCAGGAACACAGCCGATGCAAGTCCTGCAATTCCACCTCCTATTATAATTACCGATTTTGCCATAACGCACTTAACAATATAATAATTTATATTTTAAGAAAACGCCGTAAGCTAAAAACAGTTTTTTCGGTTTGGATATTCTTATATAATTATCAAAAACGTTATATTTTCTTTTTTCTATTTTTTTTAGCAGGCGATAATAAATATGCTCCATAATTCTTGCAGATAGCATCCTACCTTTTTCACTCCTGACAAGATATGAATTTGCTTTTTTATAAAATAATCTGGCTCTTTCACATTCATACTTCATAAGCCTAATGAAATTTTCATTATATATTGATTCGGTAATTTCCCGTTCCGAATAATTAAATTTTTCAATATCATCAAAAGGCAAATAAATTCTCCCTTTCTGCACATCTTTTTTTATATCTCTTAATATATTTGTAAGTTGCAAAGCAATTCCAAGATTTATTGCATACTCTTTAATAGCTTTATCTTTATATCCAAAAACTTCGATTGTCATCAATCCTACTGTAGATGCGGCATAATAGCAATATTGCTTTAATTCTTCGAATGTTTGATACCGGGATTTTTCCAAATCCATTTCCATACCTTTAATTAAATCCAGAAATATTTGCGGATTTATCTTAAATGTATCTATAACCTCTTTTAAATCGTTTAAAATTTTCAATCGGGAAACGTTTTCGAGTGATTTCAAAAAATCATTTTTCCAATTTTCGAGTTGTATTTTCTTTTCATTCAAATTGGAATGCTCATCATCAACAATATCATCCGAGTGCCTGCAAAAAGAATAAATAGTCTGAAGAGCTTCCTGTTTTTCTTTGCTAAGAAAAATAGTCGAATACATAAAGTTTGTTTTACTCTTCTTAACTATTTTACTTGCACTATCATTTATTATATCTAATGCATCACTCATAAATTATTAAATATTTTTGAAACAATTATAAATTTATCGAAAGTACTAATTTTGACTCTTTCTGTTAATACCTTATAATTAATGCTCTCAATCTTATCAAGTATGCTATTACCACCTCTATAAATCGTTCTGAATTCTAACTTCTGTCTTCCGCTTAAATGCTTCTCGAGTTTCTTTCCATTAATAAAAATTAACCTTGTTTTATCAACAAGAGATTTCATTAATGTAAAGAAATTATTGTTTTCAATCCCCTCAAAGAGCAAATCATAATTATAATTGTTTTTTTGCATTTCTTCAAAAGGAATATATACTCTGCCCATTTTAGCGTCTACTGATACATCCTGCCAGAAATTAGCCAATTGCAAAGCAGTACAAATATAATCGGAAAGTTCAAACAACTTTTCATTTTTTATTCCCGAAACATAGAGTACAAGATGTCCAATTGGATTTGCAGAGTACTTTGAATACTCCAGTAACTCATTAAATTCCATATATCTCTGCTTTGTTGCATCCTGTTTGAACGCAGTCAACAAATCCTTAAATTCTTTTACGGGAATATCGAGAAAATTTATAGTATCTTTTAATGCAATAAATATTTCATCTTCTGTATTTTCACCGTTCTCAATCGAATCTAACTTTTCATTCAGTATATTTAATTTTTCGATTTTTTCTTTTTCGGTCAATTTATCCGAATCTGCAATATCATCCGCCGTTCTGGCAAATGCATAGATGCTATATATATATTTCCGTTTATCCTTTGGAAATAATAAAGAGCCTACAGGAAAATTTTCATAATGCTCCGTAGCAATTTTTTTACAATATAAGTACGCTTTTTCCAGCCCCATAAATAATTATATATCATATATTATTAATTAAAAATCCAAAAAAATTGATTAAATAATTAATAGAATGAATAACTTAAATATGCTATTTTAAAGAAAATTCGGAATTTTGGAAAAAAGAGTTATAATTACAGGTGGAACTGGTCTTATAGGTAAAAAGCTTATCCGTACTTTAACAGAAAAAGGATATTCTATTGTTGTTTTTACCAGAAATCTTGTATCCGCTCAAAAAATAATAGTGAATAGTTCGGTTAAATTCATAAACTGGGACTATACGAAACCTATAGACAATATTATAGAACACATAGAGAGTAGCTATTCCATAATTAACCTTGCAGGAGCGTCTATAGGCGGCAAAAGATGGAATTCGGAATATAAAAGAATATTGTTCGTTAGCAGAATAATCACTACTGCTAAACTTATTGGTGCAATAAAAAAATGTAATTCCAAACCCGATTCATTTATCAATTCATCTGCAATAGGATATTACGGATTAAGCGGGAAAGAAACCTGCAATGAAGAATCAGAAAATGGTGATGATTTTTTATCAAAACTATGCAAAGAATGGGAAGATGAAGCTCTGAAAGCAAAAGAGTTGGGAGTACGCACCGTTTTAATTAGAACCGGAATAGTATTGGCTCAAAACGAAGGCGCATTAAGTAAGCTAATAACTCCATTTAAACTTTATGCCGGAGGTTACCAGGGAAGCGGAAAGCAATGGATGTCGTGGATTCATATAGATGATTTAGTTAACCTGTATTTACTTGCTCTTGAAAACAATAATATTGAAGGAGCATTAAACGGAACAGCACCTGAACCTGTAACTAATAAGACTTTCTGTAATGCAATAGGTAAAGCGTTAGGAACGCCAAGTTACCTTCCCGTTCCGGGTTTCATATTACGAATAATTGTCGGAGAGTTTTCGGAATATTTACTAAAAGGTAAAAAAATCTTACCCGAAAAAGCAATTAAAAATGGATACAAGTTCAGATACACGGATATAGAAACCGCAATAAATAATTTACTGAAAAAATAATGGACGAAAAAAGTATAGTGAAAATATTAAAGCAATTATTTAAAAAATATTTCTTTGAAAATGCATCGAGTATTAAAAGAATAAAAGGCGGAGTTTCCGAAAGAAATATTTACAAGATTGAATCGGAAAACTATGTATGCATTGGAGTTCACAATCACAAATTAAAAGAAAATATAGCTTTTATCGAATTTTCCGAATCATTTAGAAATGCGGGATTGAGCGTACCCGAAATTTATATAATTTCGGATAACGGTGAATTTTATCTTGAAGAATTTCTCGGTGATAAGAATTTATTCGAGTTGTTTAAAAATAAGAAAATTACGTGCAAAGAAAAATTTAATACATATAAAAAAGTATTATCCGACCTTATTGCTTTCCAGCTAAAAGGAAAAGAAGTGATTAATTATAAATATTGTTATGAGACTAAATCATTTAATAAGAAACAAATATATTTCGATTTAAATAAATTTTATAATTATTACTTATGCAAATTAGCTAAAATTAAAATTTCTATATCTGATTTTGAAAAGATAAAAAAAGAAATCTGTAAAACAATATTAAAAGAAAATCAACTTTATTTTATGTACAGGGATTTTCAACCAAGAAATATTATGATAAATGATGGCAACTTAAGTTATATAGACTATCAGTCGGGGCGGAAAGGTGCATTACAATATGATGTTGCATCGTTTTTATATTCGGGAAGTATAAATTTAACGGAATCAGAAAGGAAGAAATTACTTTATTATTATATAAATGAAATATCGAAAAGGACCAAAACAGATAAAGAAAAATTTAAAAGAACATTTTACTATTTTGTATTAATAAGATTATTGCAGGTATTAGGAAGTTACGGATACACTTATGAGAAGACAAAAGATAAAAGTCTTTTAAAGAAAATCGATAAAGCATTATGTAATTTAAATTCGATAAAAAATAAAATTATAGATAAAAATATAAAATTATTTTTATCGAAATTGTTTGAGTTTAAACGCAAAGAGCGCAAAGTCTTTCGCAAAGAACGCTAAGGAGAGCTTTTTGCTTGAATAAAGTTTATTCGTACCTTAATGCATCTATAGGATTTAGTTTAGCGGCTTTATATGCCGGGTAAACTCCGAAAACCACACCGACTATAGTGCAAATTATCAAACCGATTGCAACCCAATCGTAAGGAATTACAACTTTAGTTTTCAAATAAATACCGAGAAGATTTCCCGCAACTATACCAAGCAAAATTCCCGCAATACCACCTATCTGGCAGAGAATTATTGCTTCCACAAGAAATTGATTCAGAATATTTCTGCTTTTAGCCCCAATAGATTTCCTGATGCCTATTTCTCTTGTCCTCTCGGTTACAGATACAAGCATAATATTCATAATACCAATGCCTGCCGCAAGAAGAGCAATAAAAGAAATAAAACCTGCACCATATTTAAAATATTTCGTAAAATTATTTACAGTACTAATTAATGATTCATTTGAATATATTTCAAAATTATTTTCTTCACCCGGTTTACAATTTCTGATTATTCTCATCGTACTTGTAATATTTTCAACACATTCATCATAACTTGTTTTACTTGGAGCTTGAACCGATATATTAATAGACATATCAGCCTTACCATATATTTCCTGCATTCTTGTAATCGGTATCAATGCAATACCATCCTGACTTTGCCCGAAACTTTCACCCTTTCCTTCAAGGACACCAATTACAGTAAATTCATTTTTATCGAGTATAATTTTTTTCCCGATGGGGTCTTCTTTAGGATAAAGTTTATTAACAACTTCCATTCCTATTACCGTTACATTAGCGGATGTGTTTAGTTCATTTTCGGTAAAAAATCTTCCTTCTTTTACCATATAATTATTGCACGGCAAAAAATCGAGATTTGTACCGCCCAATTGCATATTAGGGTTAGTAGTGAGTTTATCGTTTTTAAAAGTTTTAGCACCTTTCCAATATTCGAGCGAGATATATTTATAAACTGTAGCTTTTTCGATTAATCTCGTTCCTTGCTCATAAGTAATATCGGGTCGGTTTCTGTATTTCTTCATAGCACCCGGTCCCCCCATTTGTATCGCGGGAAATTTCTGAACCTGGAATGTATTGCTTCCAAGCTGGCTCAAACCTCCTTCAATGCCTGCTTGTAGAGCATCGAGTAAAGTCATAATTGCTATTATGGAAAAAACACCTATTGTTATTCCGGCAAGAGTAAGAATAGCCCTCAGTTTATTACTCCTGATTGTATCAATCGATAATTTTATTGTTTCTGTAAAAACCATAATTAATTTTCTTTATTCATATCTTAGTGAATCTACCGGGTCCATTTTAGCCGCATTAAATGCAGGGAAAAATCCTGCGAGTACACCAAACAGTAATGAAATAAACAAACCGAGGAATACAACCCATAGGGGCATCGATGTCGGCAGTACTGTTGCATCTATTATAAGACTGATTGGAAATGCTATTGATAGTCCGATAACACCGCCAAACAGACAAATTATAGAAGACTCAATTAGAAATTGCATCAGAATTGTTCTTCTTCTTGCACCAATCGCTTTACGTATCCCGATTTCTTTTGTCCGCTCTTTTACGGAAACAAACATAATATTCGCAATTCCTACCGAACCGACAATTAAAGATAATGATGTAATTAATAACCCGATAATTTTAATTAAAGATGTAAGTTGGTCATAAGTCTCTCTGAATGCAGATTGCTGGTTAATTCCGAAATCATCTTTTCCTCCAAGTGAAACTTTTCTTGCCTTCCGCATTATTGATGATATTTCTTCTTTCGCTTCGTCAATTTCTTTTATATCTTTAACTTTAACATTTATAGATAGACTTCTTTTTGTACCGTACAATTTGAAAAATTTTTCTATAGGTATAATTACCCTGTTATCAAGACTTATTAATCCGAGAAGACTCCCCTGTTTTTCGATTACGCCTACAACTTTGAATGAATAAGAACCTACTTTAATTATTTTTCCAATAGGATTAGTATTCGGAAAGAAAGCATTTTTAACATCCATACCTAATGCAACTACAGGATAAGCTCCATCAGATTCTTTTGCAGAAAAGAATCTGCCATCATCCATATTAACGCCGAGGGTAGATTGATATTCTTCAGTTGAACCAATCACAAAAACATTTTCGAGATTTAAATTTCCATATTGTAAAGTCTGCATAGAACCTACGGAAGGAGATACAATTTCAGCAGTCTGAGAATACTTTTTCACGAATTCATAATTATGCATCGTAATATCTTTCCTGTTCCTGTAGAATTCAAAATCTTCCTTACCAAACCATTCGAATTTTTGAACATAAAGAACATCAGCACCAACGGCGGCAATGCTTTTTTCAAATGCATTGTTAATTCCTTCTATCGCAGTCTGCATAAGTGTCACAGCAGTAATACCTATTACAATACCGAGCGTTGCAAGCATAGACCTCATTTTATGTGCTGTGATTGCCTTATATGCAATAAAAATACTTTCTTTTATTTCAATAAATAAATTCATCCAATCTAATTTTGTGTATTATCCGATTCTATCATACCATCTCTGATTTTTACAATTCTTTTAGCGTGCTTAGCAATATCTTCTTCGTGCGTAACAATAATAATTGTGTTTCCTTTGTTATTTAATTCCTTAATAAGTGCCATAATCTCTTCACCTGTTTTCGTATCGAGATTTCCTGTTGGCTCATCGGCAAGTATTAATGAAGGATTATTTATTAATGCCCTTGCAACAGCAACTCTTTGCCTTTGCCCACCGGAAAGTTCATTAGGTTTATGCGTCATACGGTCGGATAAACCGACATTTACCAATGCCTCTTCTGCCCGTTTTAGTCTTTCCGTTCTCGATAACCCGGAATAAACCAAGGGCAATTCTACGTTATGCAAAGCATTACTTCTTGGCAACAGATTAAATGTTTGAAAAACAAATCCAATTTCTTTATTCCTAATTTCAGCAAGCTCATCATCATCCATCTCGTGAACATCTTTACCGTTTAAAATATAATCTCCCGAGGTAGGAGTATCAAGACACCCGATAATATTCATTAAAGTAGATTTTCCCGAACCCGAAGGACCCATAATAGCAACGTATTCATTTTTTTCAATCGCTAAATCTACGCTCCTGAGGGCATATAATTTCTCTTCACCCATTTCATAAAGCTTGGTAATATTTTTTATTTCGATTAGATTACCCATTATTCTTTGTCTTTTATTATTTTCTTTTTCTCGTTGTTTATCTTCACTTTCGAACCATCTTCAAGGTCCTTATTAATTGCTTTAAAACTACCTTTAACCACTTCAAGACCTTCGGTCATACCTTCCGTAATTTCTATATAAGTATCGTTACTGATTCCGGACTTAACTTCTTTCTTTTTTGCTACACCATTTTCAATTACAAAAACAACTTCTTTCGGTTTAATTTTTTTAGACGCTTTTGTTTCTTTTGTATTTGATAAATTCTCGGGATTATCTTGCTTATCTTCATTCATTTTTTTCATACTTATACTATCATCATCACGCGTCGTTACCGATTGTATCGGTACGGCTATAACATTCTCTTTCTTTTCGACTTCGATATCTACAGAACAACTCATACCCGGTCTTAAATCAAATCCTTCGTTTTGAATCCTGATTTTTACAATAAAATTTACGACTTCTTCCTGTGTACCCGAACTTTTTGTTGTAGCCGTATTAGCAATTTCGTACACAACACCTACGAATACATTATTTGTAAAAGCATCAACCTGGATTTTGGCGGTATCGCCAAGATTAATTAAACTTACATCGGTTTCACCAACTTCTACCTGGGCTTCCATTTTAGATAAATCCGATACCGTTAGAATTTGACTTCCAATATTATACCCTGTTCCAAGCACTCTTTCACCTTTTTCGTTATTCAATTGTGTTACTGTGCCAGACATAGGAGAATAAATAGTTGTTTTCGATAAATCATATTCTACTGAAGATAACGAAGCTTTTTGTTGGGTTATTTGTGCCCTGACTGTATTCATCTGGGCAATAGTAGCATCTACGTTTGTTTGGGCAGTTTCAAGGTCGCTTGTTGATGCAAGACCTTTATTATTTAATTCCTTAATCCTGTTCAGTTCAAGCTGGTATTTTTTCAGATTTACTTCCTGGGTTTTAAGGTTACTCTCCTGCACTTTAACTGATGCAGATTGTTGTTTCAATTGTGGATAATAAGCATCCGGTTTTATTTTTACAACTAAATCACCCTTTTTTACTTCATCCCCTTCTTTAAAAGGAAGTTCAATTATTTCACCGCTTACTTCAGGGCTTATATTTACTTTTGTTTCAGATTGTATTTTCCCGGTTGCAGTTACAACTTGCGTAATATTTTTTCTGCCGGCTTTTTCAGTCTGCACTTCGATTATTTTTTCTTTCCTGCTGGATACAGCAACAGAAATAACTATTAAAAGGACTACTACAATAGCTATAATCCATATTATCCTTTTCTTCTTTGCTTTTTTCTTTTTAGCATCCGAAATAACCGGTTTTAATTTAACTTTTTCTTCTGACATATTTAATAAATTTAATAGTTTAATTGACCTGATAAATATTCTATTTGTTTTTTCGCAAACAGAAAATTATAAATTGAATTAATTCTGTTTATTTGTAAATTATTCAAAGAATTTGATGCAGTTTGAACATCGAGCAGAGTTCCGTATCCGATTCTGAAATTTTCTTCTGATAACAATTTATCCTGCTCTGCAGATTTTATATTCCTGTCAAGAATTTCAATTTGTTTATAAGCTGTTTCCAAATCTATTATCGCTTTTTTTACATCGCTTCTTATCTGTTGTTCGAGCTTTACAATGTCTTCGGATTTTTGTTTAATATTCACTTCGGCAATTTGCCTGTTTATATCGAATTTATTCCCCTGGAATAAATAGTAATTCAGCGATAACCCTATAGTAAACGTTCTCGAATCGAAGATGTTCTGTACTTCTTTTCCTGTCAAGTTGTAATTGATATTGGCACTTAAAGTCGGAAAATACAAATTCTTTAACGCAAGACTAAGTTTAGTCTGGTTAATTGTAATATCCTGCATTGCACTTTTATAATCGTACCTTCCGGCAACCGCACCTCTAACCAGTTCATCTACGTTGCGGGATTTATCTAATATTGCTTTTAGTTCTGCAACTGTTAGTTCAGCGTTAATTTCTTTAGAATCAATTGCAATGCTTTTATTTAAATCATCGTTCATAGCATAGAGTAAATCTATTTTTGATTTTGAATAATCATTGATGGATTGTTCTACGGCTAACTCGTTTTGGGCAACCTGAACGTCCTGTTTATAGACTTCGGAAACAGTTTTCTTTCCAACGTTTACATATTCCTTTATTTTTTCAAGCTGGTCTTTTGAGTTTTGCAGGTTACCTTCATTTGTTTTTACAATTTTTTCTTTTTTAACGGCATCAAAAAACTTCTGGTAAATATTTATTACTACGTCGGTTTTAGTTTTTTCAAACTGCATTTTCAGAGATGATTCATTCTGGTTTTCAAGCTCAATGCTCTGGTAATTCGCAAACCCGTTGAAAAGTGTAACCTGCGAATTTAATCCTAAATTAAAATTATTCTGCCATGTATTCTGCTCTGCCACAGGTATAGGAATATTGTTAATCAACTGTGTTCCGCCTGTAGAATAACTATTATTCCGCGACCAGCTCCCCGATAAATAAAGCGTTGGATAGAGATTTCCCCTTGCAGATTTGATGTTTAATTTCTGTATCGAAAGATTATTTTGCAAAGTCGATAGTGTCGTATTTTTTTCAATTGCAATAGAGATTGCTTTTTTTAAGTCTATTGCCTCCTGTGAATAAGCCTGACCAGCATAAATTAACATTAAGACAAAGAATATTATTATTTTTTTCATTTTTATTTTAATAAGCATTAATAAATATGACGATAAAATAAGATAAATAGTTTCAATTTAAAGAAATATGAAAAAATAAATATTGAATTTTAACTTATATTTATTAGGGAATTTGTATATTTTCAAGATAATTTGCAATTTATTTCATTATACATTTTGATGTCATAATTTGTCATTACTTGTGTTAAAATAGTATTTTTTACAATTAAATCACTATTAATTAATATTTTATTTACTTATGCTATACATAACAAGAAAAGAGCATTTTTCTGCATCCCATAAGCTAAGCAACCCGAAAATATCAAAGAAAAAGAACGATGAAATTTTTGGTAAGTGTAATAATTTTCATGGGCATAATTATTATATCGAGGTTACTTTGTGCGGTGAACCGGATATAATTAGCGGGTACGTGTTCGATTTAAAAAAACTCAGTAAGATAATCTCCAAAGAAATCCTGCTAAAAGTTGACCATAAATATTTAAATGAACTTGATATGTTTAAAAACGTAATTCCAACTACGGAAAATATGGCTGAGATTTTTTGGAATATACTCGAACCAAAATTAAAATCCAAAACCGCAAAACTCTATTCTATTAAATTATACGAAACCGAAAAGAATATCGTGGAGTATAAAAACTAAAATACAAATAACTTGACAAACGAAGAATTAAAATATTATTCCAAACTTAAGCAAAAAAAATACAGGGATGAATGCAAAGAATTTTTAATAGAAGGAATACATTTAACCGAAGAGTGCCTTAAATCTAAATTCTATAAAAAAAATATTAATAAAGTTTTTATCCGTAAGGATTTTAAAGATGAAAATATATTAAAAAAACTTAATGGTATAGATTTGGAAATTATAAACATTTCCGAGTTCAATAAATTATCCGAAACCGAAAATTCACAGGGCATAATATGTGCGGTTCATAAACAGGAAAACCTGCCTTCACAGAATAATAAAATTATCTGTGCATTGGAAAATATTAATGACCCGGGAAATCTCGGTACTATATTCAGGATATGCTGGTGGTTTGGTGTGGATAATGTTTTAATAAGTAAAGATTCCGTAGATGTTTTTAATGCAAAAGTAATTAGAGCCTCACAGGGTGCTATATTCAACTTATTAATAAAAG
>JGI20214J51088_10001081_pt1 | contig 18532 bp, 15 predicted proteins | sample WetSurMetagenome_FD_51088 | JGI IMG/M metagenome (IMG submission 51088) | reverse complement strand
CCGCAGATGAGGCGGGAGTTTGTCTTCGGCCATCTCTTTTCCGAGAGGATCATCGGCGGTCCGCAGGAGATCGAGTCTCTGGAGATCGAGGGCAATGTGGCCCGGGCAATCGTCACCAATCCCATGCGGGCCATTGTTCCCCGCCGGCCAATTGTGAGCGGCTGCGGAGGAATTGCCTCATTTCTGGATGAGTCGAAGCTTCCCGAGATCAAGTCGGACCTCACAATCCGCAGAACGCAGGCCCAGCAGGCCATGGGGGCCATCTCCCTCTCCGAGACGCACATAGCCACCGGTGGTGTGCATTCCGTGGGGCTCTTTGCCGGGGACGGGCCGATCACCATCATCGAGGACATAGGCAGGCATAATGCTCTGGACAAGGCCATCGGCTATGCGCTCCTTCAGAGTCCCACGCCGGACCTTCGCCGGACATTTGTGGCCTGCACCGGCCGGGTCTCCTCTGATATGGCTCTCAAGTGCTCGGTTGCCGGAATTCCCGCGGTCGTCTCCAGGGGAGCCACAACCAGCCTGGCGATCTCCATTGCGGAAAGGACTGGCCTTTGCATCATCGGTTTTCTGAGAGGAAAGAGGCTCTCCGTCTACACCTGCCGGGAGAGGTTTGTCATTGACTGAAGGCTGCCCCCGGGAGGAAGTCGGCGATGCCTCGGGCGGCAAGTGCGCAGAGGCACAGAGGCACAGCAGGACTGCAAAGCCTGGCAGGCGGCATCATCGGGGTCCGGGGCGGGCATGATCTGCTCATTGTGCGGCGAGAAGGCCATTTTATCCCAGCGCCATTCTGGACGGCATCTCTGCCGGGATCACTTCATCCAGGATTTTGAGAGGAGAGTGGCAGAGACTCTGCAGAAGAGCAGCATGGTATTGGATGGCGAGCGCATTGCTGTGGCGGTGAGCGGGGGAAAGGACAGCACCGCTCTTCTTCTCAGCCTGAGCCGGGTGCTGGCGGGAAGGGACGCCGAGCTGGTGGCGGTGACCGTGGATGAGGGCATCGCCGGATACCGGGATGATACAATTGAGGCGGCAAGGGCCATTGCCGCCCGGCTGGCCATTGAGCATCATATCGTCTCTTTCCGTGAGGAGTACGGGCTTGACCTGGACGGGATGGTTTTGGGAAAGAGGGTCGCGCCCTGCACCTATTGCGGCGTCTTTCGCAAGAGCGCCCTCAACCGGGCTGCCAAGCGCCTCAGCGCAGATAGGGTTGCCACCGGCCACAACCTGGATGATGAAGCCCAGACGGTGATGATGAACTACCTGAAGGGGGACATTGAGAGGCTCCTCCGTTTTCGGCCCAGGAGGTCTCAGAAGGGGCTGGTGGCCCGCATCAAGCCACTGAGGGAGATTCCCGAGAAGGAGATCGCCCTCTACTGCATGGTAAATGATGTCTTTGTCCAGTCGAGGGAGTGCCCTTATGCCAACCTGTCCCTGCGGGCGGATGTGAGGGACATGCTCAGCGGCCTGGAGAGGGAGTCACCCGGAACGAAGCTGTCCACGGTGCAGGGATTTGAAAAGATCCTGGCGATGGTGCAGGGCAGTTATGCCCAGATGGATCTTGCCGCCTGCCAGAGGTGCGGCGAGCCCTGCGTCAAGGAGCTGTGCAAGGCCTGCGAGCTGCTGGATGAGCTCGGCAGATAGCATTGGTATAACAATCGCGCTTGATGAGAATTTTTTAATATTCTTAAAATAATGCGCTTGGCCTCGCTAATACACCGTTACCCTCTTCACGCCCTCAATCTCCATGAGCAGGCGCACCAGGTCGCCGGGAATCTTGCCCTCGGTGATGAGGGTCAGCTTTGGGCTCTCTACAAAATAGGGATCGTCGGATATCGCCTGGCGGATGGACAGGCCGCTGTTGGCCACGGCGCTGGCCACGGCGCCTAAAAGGCCGGTCTTGGCGGCATTGACGGGAGTGATCTCGATCACGCCCAGGCCGAGGATCGGGGCCACGTCTCCCAGGAAGGTCATGGAGTGCACATTCCTGAAGATCTGCCACAGTTTTTCGTCATCGCGAATGGCCTGCGCAGTGGTGTCCACCACGCGGCGGTCCACGTCCAGCTCCTTGGCGATCTGGGCATGGGGGATCTCTATTCCGCCCGAGACCACGCGAGAGTCGTCATTGATCTGAAAGCCCCTCTGCAGGATGAGACGGATGACCTTCTCCTGAGCCGGGAACCTTTTGAACTTATCCAAAATCTCCTGCCACATCGTCGGTCCTTTCCCAAAATTTAGGAGAACATCTCTTTAGGAGGCTGACGGTAATCCTTCCTGGCTCTGGCGATGGTCTCTTCCAGATGCCTCTGGGTGATATTGCAGTCATCCATGAGGGCATGATGCAGCGCTGCCTTGAGAACCTTCTCCACCAGATCCCGTCCGGAGAAGCCCTCAGTCTGGCGGGCGACCTCTCTCAGAGATACGTTCTGCATGGCCACAGGCATGGTGGCGGCGTTCTTTTCTAAAATGATGAGTCGCTCCTCTTTGCTTGGCAGCTTGAACTCGATCTCCTCCTCGAAACGGGAACGCACCGATGCATCCAGAAATTCAATCTGGTTGGTGGCCGCGATGGTGCAGACTCCCTTTCGATTGGAGATGCCATCCATCTCTGTGAGAAGTGAGTTGACTATCTCCGAGACATCGCCTCTCAGATCCTGATACCTCCGGTCGAGGGCGATAGCATCCAGCTCATCGATGAATATGATGCACGGTGCGTTTTCGGCTGCTTTTTCATAGAGGCTGTGAATCTGCCTGGCACCTTCTCCCACAAACTCTCCGATCAGGCTGGTGGACTTGACCGCCAGCATCGGCACTCCTGTTTCGGCAGAAAGGGCTTTGGCGATCATGGTCTTTCCGGTCCCAGATAGGCCGTAAAAGAGTATGTTGCGCGGAGCCCACCGTCCAAATTTCTCCGGATCGGCCAGGAATCTCTTTACGATCTTGACCTTGCGCTTGGCCGTCTCCTGGCCGACAACATCATCAAAGCTGACATCATAGACTACCGTTTTCTTTGGCTCCTCTTTGGCCTCCACCTTGACGGTAGTCTGCGAGCCCATCACCGAATGCCTGGGATAGACTTTGACCACCTGGAAGGCAAAATCCGGATAGAGCCTGCTATCAAATAGATAGCTGCCAGAGAGCAGCTTTTCCCCGTACCACTGTTCCTGGGCATAACGCTCGAATAGCCTGGAATCGGAGACGACAGGATGCTCCTGAAAAACGCTCTTGAGCGGATAGCCAGCCGGCCGCAGGAGCACAAACCTTGCGCCGATTGCCTTTCGCTTCTCTGGCTTTGCTCCCTGTGCCTTGCTCTGGCTCTTTTGGATGGATCGCACGGCATAAATCTTGCCGGTATTGATAGTTAAATGTATTGGCCTCTGGGCGCCTCTAGCCCGCTGTCCGGTGTGTGTGTCCGATAGTAATTAATATTACCTCTTCCTAGAGTGTAGCCAAAGGATATGCAGTAGGAGGATATTTATGGCAGGTGGAAATGGGCTGGCAATCGGTTTGATGATAATTGGATTCGTAGTACTATTCTTGGTGCCTCTCACCTTCTTGACGAGCTTGTTCAACGTTTGAGGGTGCAGTCTGGCGCATTTATTTTTCGCTTACCTTCTATAGCGTTGCCTTTCGGTATTGCCTTGTCTACTGGTTAGCGATTGGCATTTTTTGCAGGGAGCCTGTATGGGTTTATCTCCCTCTGCGCATTGGTTGACGCTTCCGCGCTATTTTACTCTCACCTAACGAAAAACAATAAATCTTTATAGGCGCGAACCGTTATTAATGGGAAAACTAAAAGGTGCCGCCGGGATATAGGCAATTTGAGGTAGAGTTGAGAGGATATCTCATTCTGATATCATTGCTTCTGATTCTTTTCGCCTCAGCCTGCCAGGCGTCTGAGGAGAATGATTTATGGCTGCTGCTGTCCAGCTATGAGGATATCGGCATTACAATCAAGGATCTGGCATTCTTTCTTGCAACGCATGGCTATGACGCTCAGCCTTCGCAGGACCAATCCTATGTCATTGTCAAGATGAAGGCCGGAAAAGAGGTTTATCTTACACCAAACGGCGCATCACCAAGACTTGCGGACCTGTGGATGACCGCTCCCACCGCCAAGACCGGACCGGTCCAGGTGATAGCAAGCGATGCCATCCACATCAATGCCACTTATAACATGACCGACGACGCGGAGTTCATCAAGAAGATCAGCAGGTACACCATGTTTCCAGTGACGCCTCTGGGGATGTGCTACGATGGTTCCCAAAAGCTGGATAGCACCTATAGCGATTTCGGCCACAAAGTTATATTCCTGTATAATCCCAGCGGCTTTGACTCTCAGGGCCATATCTGGGTGGCTGTGGAGGATAAAGGCCATCCGAATACCTGGCTTGCAGTTGATAGCTACTACGGAGTGATGAAGGACCCTGAATACTATACTGCACCCTATAGCTTTGACGAATTTCAATATCTTGATGCGATCAATCCCCAATGGAGGCTCGCATGAATCGACGCGAAGCTAAAGGAGTCCTATTCTTTGCATTCATGATCAAGCGTATTGAGAGAAACCTGAAGGCAAATGATGCTGAAGTTATATGCGATGCTGCCAGGCATCTTCTGGCAGCTTTCGCTATCCTGAATCTATTTGCAGCTATCTGCTCAGCCGAACTGCTAACCGAACTGCATAATGGCTCGAGCCTAGACCATCTCGATCTGCATGGTGCGAATCTCTCCCGGGCTCACCTCGACCGTTCCGATCTGAGCTATTCGCGTCTACTGGGGGCCGACCTCTCGCTATCGCAATTGGTCGGGGCAGATTTGTCATACATCAATGCCAGCAATGCTGATTTTTCCAACGCCATGATGAACAGATCTCGATTATTAGGGGCAGATCTCTCCAATGCGAATTTCTCCGGAGCCGACCTCAGAGGAGCAAATATAATAAATGCAAATCTCAGCAGGGCAGATCTCTCTAATGCTATCCTGCAAGAAGCGAGAATGTCCGGCGCCAATCTGACCGGCGCAGATTTGAGTGGTGCGATTATGAATGGCGTCAATCTTTCGCAATCAAATCTCGCCGATGCGGACATGAGCGGGGCCTTTCTGTCCGGGTCGCGCATGCAGGGTGCTATTCTTGCAGGTGCATCCCTTGCCAATGCCGATCTGACCGGAGCTGATCTGGATTCTGCAGATTTGGAGCAAACAGATTTGACCGGTTCAATGCTATTTTCAGCGAACCTCATGAATGCCCGCATGAGTGGAGCATTGCTGGATGATGTCAATCTTATTGCGGCACGCTTGAGCGGCGCGGAGCTAAAAAACAGCAAAATATCTTACAGTCAGCTCTCCCGGGCAGAGCTCTATCGCGCAGATCTTAGCGGATCCGACCTGAGCGGTTCGGATTTCACCAGGGCCTACATGATGAGGTCGAACTTAAGCGGGTCGAAATTGGATAACGCTGATCTGTCTTATGCGGACTTGACCGAGGCCGATCTTTCATCCGCTTCCCTGAAGGCGGCAAAAATTCCCAATCTTGACATGACAAGGGCCGATTTTTCGGGAGCGGATCTGACCGGAGTCGCTATGCAGTTTACGGAGATACTGGGTACCAATCTGCATGGAGCAACAATGAAAAAAGCCACAATAAGCCGTGTAGCCATGCGGGAGGCGAACCTGAGCGGAGCTGACCTGACCGGTGCAAAGATATCGGTATCGCTGATGGAGAATGTGAATCTCTCCGAAGCGGATTTGAGTGGCGCTAGCATGGACGTCGTGTATATGATCGACACTGATCTGAGGGGCGCCAATCTGAAGGGCCTCAAATGCGATCAATTCACTCTGCCATATCTGGCAGCATCCAGGACCGATGGAGCATCCATAGACGGGGATCTCTTCTCCCGGATTAACGGATCAAAGGAAAATCACCAGAAACTTGAAATGTCATTAACGAAGTGATAATAGGAGAGATATGAAAACCGAATTCAAGCTGGCGATCGCATCTATTGCATTGATCTTCGGCACATTGATGGCAGCATGCAGCATCTCAGTAGCTCAGCCAACGGATCTCATCAGCAAGATAACCGACCGGGCCCATCTGGCAAACATGGACCTCATGCAGATGAACCTCTCCGGCATGCAGCTCAATCAATCCAATTTATCCGGCGCAAATCTATCCGGATCAAACCTCACTGGTACCTATATGCGCTCTGCATGGCTGATAAATTCCCGTCTTCAAGGAACAAAATTGATAAGTGCGGATCTGACATGTGCCGTCCTCAGCGGAGCTGATATCAGTGGAGCGGACCTCACACGGGCGGTTCTGGCTTATTCTCTGATGTCCAATGCCAACCTCAATAGTGCTGTCCTGAAGATGACGGACCTCACAGAAGCCGACCTATCCGATTCCAATCTGGCAGAGGCGGATTTGACCGGTGCCAGGCTATTTCGAACCGACCTTACCGGTGCCAATCTCAGGGGCATCTATCTGGTTGGAGCAAACATGATCGGGGCCCATGTGAGCTGGGCGGACCTGAGCCATAGCTATCTCTCGAAAGGCCAGTTTTCCCGATCGGAGCTTTACAGCACCGACCTGCACGATGCTGACCTCTCCGAGGCCGATTTCACCAGAGCGTATCTCATGAGTGCCAATCTTACCGGGGCTAACCTGAAATGGACCAGCCTCTCGTATGCGGATTTAACTGAGGCAAAACTCGTGCAGGCAAACATGAATTCCGCCAGGATGTCCTTTGCTGACCTGAGCCGTGCGAACCTCACGGGAGCCGATCTGTCCGATGCAGACCTGACCTCGGCCAGGCTGACCGGTTCGGTTCTCAGCAAAGCCAGGTTTGACCGGACCAGGTTATCCGAGATGGATCTGAGGGGGGTAGATCTGACGGAATCCTCCTTCAGAGGATCGAACCTGAACCTGGTATATCTATCCAATTCCAATATGAGTGGGGCAGATTTGAGAGATGCCACCTTAGACCGGGTGGAGATGACCGGAGTGGACCTCACCGGCGCTAACCTTGAGCGCATCAAATACGACCAGTTTACCCTCTATTCGCTCTCAGAAGCCAGGATGGACCGTGCAAAGATCTCCGACGACCTGAAATCGGACTTAAGCCACATCCAGAAAGATCCTCTGTCGTTTTCCCCGATGTAATCTCGGGCGTAGATGAGGCCAAACAGGAGATGGTCAAAGATATGATAAAAAAATTGCCCGCAATTTGCATAATTTGCTGTCTGGCAGTATATTTGCTGGCCACACTCGCCCAGGCGTCGGTGGTGATCACCCTGGGGCCGGGACAGAGCATACAAGAGGCGATTGATAGCGCATCCGCGGGAGACATAATTGAGATACTGCCTGGAGATTACAATGAGAGCATCATCATCACCAAGAGCCTGACCGTACGGGGAATCTCCGGCAAAGACCGGCCCGTCCTGGCGGCTGGAGATGGAGAGAGTGCCGTTCAGATCTTTGCAGACAATTCTCGTTTGGAGAATATGATTCTGACCGGTGCCACAGGCTGGTCCATGGCCGCGGTTCAGGTGCATTCCCAAAATAATATCCTCACCAACAATCTCTTAAAAGGCAATGCAATCGGAATTCTTGTGTCTTCGGGAAATAACACGGTCGATTCGAATGATATGGATGATAACTACCTGGGCGGGATGATCCTCTTTTCGGCTGCGAGAAACACTATCTCGAATAACAGTTTCTTTGAGAATAATCAGGTGGGCATTATGACTATAAATTCCGCAAATAATGCAATCATTAATAATAACGCAAGCGAAAATATGGGTATCGGCATCAAATTGTTCCGTTCCAGAGGCAACCTCGTAGAGAATAATGCGGTGATCACCAACGATTATGGCATTGTTTTATCAAACGCAGATAATAATATTATATGCAATAACACTGCGGTTAATAACGACTATGGCATTTATCCGTATCTATCACAGGATAACGAGATCTCCAACAACACTGCATTCAGGAATGATTATGCCATCTATCTCTGGAACTCTTCCGGCAATGCCGTCAGGAACAACAATCTAGAGGACAATGACGGAAGCGGAATCACGCTATACTATTCCAATGATAATTCCCTGGAGAATAATCATGCAGACCTCAATGATCAATATGGCATTCACCTCATCTCATCCGATAATAACCTGATTTCAAGAAACTCCTTCTGCAATATCACCACAGGCAATGGTGCATACTTTGAGGAATCGTCTCAAAACAGCTTTGTGGAAAATCAGGTGTTTGCCAATTATGATCTGGGAATTCTGATCGATAGATCCTGCAAAAATATACTGAGGAATAATACGATTTATAATAATCCCCAAGGAGTAGCCATTTCAGGCAGCAGCGAAGAGAACCTGCTTACTGGGAACTTTGTGAGTGGATGCAATTTCGCCATATCGATCGCGCAGGCAAATAACAACACCATTGCAGAGAATGCTATCCGCAAGAATTCAGTTAGGGGCATATATCTCAACTCCACCCGATACAATAACATTCGGAAAAATGATGTCTCAGGGTGCCCGGTGGGAATTCTCCTTGAGAGTTGCATGAATACCCGTCTCTCTCTCAATCGTCTGCATGATAATAATAATGGCATCAGTCTACTGGACTCAAATCACAATAACCTCAGCGAAAATAATATCGTCCGCAGCGATACCGGCATCAATCTGGATCGATCATCTAATAATAATTTGCAGTATAATGATCTGTCCGCGAATAATGACGGCATAATCATTGCCTCTTGCACGCAGAATACTCTGCAAAAGAATACGGTGACGAGCAAGGATTCGAGCATTGGTCTTATCAGCTCCAGATGGTGCAATATCACTGAAAACCGCGTCCATAACTCCCGTCAGGGAATAAAAATGGTCAATTGCAGCTTTAACCAGCTGTACCTAAATGAAATTCGCCAAAACAATGAAGGCCTCTATCTGGATGAGGGGATATATCCTCAGCAATCCAGTGATAATATATTATACTTAAATTCATTTATGAATAACTCTCTGGATGTCAATTCATATATTTCCACTAATTCATGGAATTCCCCTCGGGAAATATCCTATTGGTTCGAGGGAAAAACCTTCGAGAATCGGCTGGGGAACTACTGGCAGGGAACGCTAATGCAGGATGAGAATCATGACGGCGTCAGCGATCTGAACCACAATATAGGCACCAACATCGATGAGAATCCTCTGATGGAGCCTGCGGCTCAATATACGATAATATGATCTTCTCTAGGCTTCTATTTTTCAAAAAGAGGGGTTAACTTTAAGATCTTGGCGCCTGTTTTAAATGCGGAGGTATTAGGAGAATGGGATCTAAGTGTGCAATATTAGCTCTGGCTTTTGTGGCATGTCTATGCATGACTGCCCTTGCCACGGGCGCAGGGAACGAAGTCGAGGCGGATTTTCCCACAGAGGATATGTCTGGAAACCAGATTTATCAGGAGGTTCGGGATGTAGGACCTTATGATAATCCTGGGGACTCTGCTCTGTCTTTTAGAAATGAGAGCCTCTTTACAATCAGAAAGGACACCGGCATGAGCCCTCATGTTCCAGGAAAGGGCGTCCGGACACCGGTTATCGTAGTGGGAATTGCAGCGGCAGCAGGAAGCTGGGCTTTTACCCTTAACGATGTTGAAAGGAGCTATCTCAAGCTGGACCTCTACCAGATTGCGGATGCAGTATCCGGGTCCGGAGAGCTGGCGGCGAACGGCATGGTCACGCCCGTTACCGCAGGGGGCAGTGTTCTGGGCGATAGGCTGGCTTTGTTTGTCGTTCCGGCTGGAAGTCAGAACATGTATCGCTTCAGCCTTACGATAAAGCCTGGCTCCATGGATGGGGAGTACGTCTTCACAGCGCCGGGAGTAAACCAGCCGGGGATAGCCTTTGGCAGCCTTCTGTCACCGCTGGTCACCACGGCTTCCGCCCAGCAGACCGTTCAAGCTGCTCAGCCCTCTCAGGCTCAGCAGGTTGCTGCCAGTCAGCTTGTAAACGGATCAGCAAGTGCGTAAAGATCCGGGCCGATCTTCTTTTTGCGTGAGATCCTTGGAATCAAGGGGGTGCGGCTACTCGCATCCCCCCTTCTTTTTTCGCCAGGCATCCTGATTGATGATGACCGAGCAGCTTTTCAAGGGCATTGGCTGCAATATCCCTGATCGCCGCAAAAGGTCTTATATTGCCAGGGCATAAATGGATACATGATTGGAGGTGATGAGGCTGCTGGAGATTGAGGATCTTTCGGTCAGCATCGGCGATAAACAGGTTTTAAAGGACTTCAACCTAAGAATAAGTCGGGGTGAGACCCATGCCCTATTTGGCCCCAACGGCACCGGCAAGACGACTCTGCTCAATGTCATCGCCGGAATTCCCAGATACACCATCGATGGTGGACGCATTGTATTCAAAGGAAACGATATCACACATATGTCCATGGATGAGAGAGCTCGCCTGGGCATCGGCATGGCCTTTCAGCGCCCGCCGGCCATTCGCGGTCTGAGGCTCAAGGACCTCATCAAGATCATCAACCCGAAGGCAGACGCACTTTCTATATTGCGGAAGATGGACTTTGAGGCCTTTGCAGACAGAGACGTCAACCGTGGCTTTTCCGGTGGCGAGGTAAAACGCTCCGAGATGGTTCAGCTCCTGGCTCAGCAGCCTGATTTCGTCATGCTCGATGAGCCTGACTCGGGCGTGGATCTGGAGAACATCAAGCTCATCGGCGAGGCCATCAACTCTCTCACCCAAAAGGACCAGCGTCCCAGCATGAGGACCAAATCAGGCGTGATCATCACTCACTTCGGCCATATTCTGGATTACATGAAAGCCGACCGGGCCCATGTCATGCTGGGCGGATCGATCGTATGCAGCGGCAATCCGGGCGAGATCCTGGAGCAGATCAAGAGAAGCGGATATGAGGGGTGTGCAGGATGCACGTGTCCGGTATAGAGGATAAGGCCAGAAAGGCGCGGGACAAGAAGGCATTGTACGGCACAGATGTGGACCTGGAGAGCTACGAGTCAGAGGCCAGGCCCCAGGAGACTGTAGCCCGTGCCGAAGATCTGCCGGATGTGGTCACGAAAGCGGCTCTGGATGTGGGGGTGAAGCTGGATTCCGAGTCCTCGGGATCTTTTGTTCAGATGGACCAGACTCCAGTGATAGCTAAGTCCCTTTACGAAGGCGTGGAGATCATGGATATGGCCTCCGCCCTGGAAAAATACGATTTCTTGCAGGATTACTGGTTCAAGCTGGTGGCAGCAGATGCCGATAAGTACACGGCTGATGTAGCGAGCGCGCCGCCTGCCGGCTACTTCATCCGCGCCAAGAAGGGCATGAAGACCATCTTCCCGGTCAAGAGCTGCCTGTATCTGGGGTCATCGAACCTCAACCAGCGGGTGCACAATGTCATCATCGCCGAGGAAGGCTCAGAGCTGCATGTCATCACCGGCTGCACCACACCGTCGCATGTGCAGCGCGGCCTTCACATTGGCGTCTCGGAGTTCTATATCCAGAAGAATGCGAAGGTGAGCTTCACCATGGTGCACAGCTGGGGAAAGGAGGTCGAGGTGAGGCCGAGGACAGGGATCACCATTGCCGAAGGTGGCTCCTTATCCAACAACTACATCCTCTTAAAGCCGGTCAAGACCATTCAGACCTTCCCCACGGCCATGCTGGCAGGACGCGGCGCAGTGGCCAGCTTCAACAGCGTGATCTATTCCACCATGGGCAACATCGATATAGGCAGCAATGTATTCCTGGATGCGCCTGAGACCAGTGCCGAGTCCATCTCCAGAGTGGTCTCCGTGGGCGGTGAGGTAATCGCTCGGGGAAGAATGACCGGCAGGGTGCCTGGGGCACGGGCCCATCTGGAGTGCGTTGGGCTTCTGCTGTCTGACAAAGGCAGAATCTACTCCATACCGGAGCTGGACGGCCAGTGTCGGGATCTGGACATGTCCCATGAAGCGGCAGTGGGTCGCATCTCTGAGGAGGAGCTGGAGTATCTCATGTCTCGCGGCCTGACCTCAGAAGAAGCCACAAGCGTTATAGTGCGGGGCTTTTTGGATGTGGAGATCAAGGGTCTGCCCGAGGACCTGAAGCAGGAGATCAAGAACATCACCCAGAGAGAGGATCTGAAGGGAGCTCCGTAAGACTCCCTGGACCCTTTTTTTATTATTATCGGGCGGGAAACTTTGAATGACGCTGGACCGCATTGAAGTATCTGGTTTTAAGTCCATTAGAGAACTTAAGCTGGATTTGCGCTCGCTGAACGTGTTGATAGGTGCCAATGGGTCCGGAAAAAGCAACTTTATTGAGATTTTCGAAGTTCTGAATAATGTGGTTGCCGGAAATTTCCAGCTTTATGTGGCCGTAAAGGGTGGAGCAAATTCCCTTTTATATTACGGTCAAAAGACGACCGAAGAAGTTGAGATCAAACTGCTCTATGGTCCAAATGCCTATTGCTGCACCTGGGTTCCGGCAGCCAATGACACATTGGTTTTTAGGAACGAGAGGATTGATTACTACAAACCTGAAACCTCACCTCCCTTGAGCGATTTCAGTGCAAGTGCGGGGCACAAAGAAAGCAGAATGTCGGAAAATGCAGAATCCCTTCCCGACGAAATGCAATCAGAAGTTCTTGATAGTCTCAAGAGCTGGAAGGTATATCATTTTCATGATACGAGTCAGTCTGCAACAGTTAAAAAAGCTAGAGATATAAATGATAATATATACCTCAGACCGGATGCTGGCAACCTGGCCGCATTCCTTTTCCTGCTTAGAAAAACAAAAAATGAGTACTACGTGGCGATCAGAGATACCGTCCGTTTAGTTGCTCCCTTCTTTGATGATTTTCTATTGCGACCGCGTCCAGAAAATGAGAACATGATTCGCCTGGAGTGGCGAGAAAAATGGTCAGATTATCCTTTTCAAGCTTATCACCTGTCGGACGGCACGCTGCGTTTTATCTGTCTGGCATCACTCCTCTTGCAGCCGGAAATGCCTTCTACAATCCTCATTGATGAGCCGGAATTGGGGCTGCATCCTTATGCCATAGTGGTTTTGGCCGCTCTCATGAAGAGCGCGGCAAAAAGGACGCAGCTAATCGTATCCACTCAATCTGTCTCACTGGTTAATCAGTTTGAAGCCGAAGATCTGCTTGTGGTTGAGCGAAAAGAGCGTGATCACAAGTATGAAACTGCAATTATGCGAGTTGATTCTGAGAAATTGGGTGCCTGGCTGGAGGAATATGCCCTTGGTGAGCTATGGGAAAAGAACGTTTTGGGTGGTAGACCGTAGTGCTGAATTGCATCCGCCTGAACTTTATTGTAGAAGGCACAACCGAGGAAATATTTGTTCGTGATGTGCTCAGAGAATTTTTTGCTGAAAAAAATATATTTGTTAGTGCCCGCCGGGTCGAAACGAGTCGAAAGCAACTTCGAAATGTAAATTATTATAGACCCGGAAAACAGGTGAGAGTCTATCGAGGGGGCGTTCCAAGTTTCGAAAAAGTTGCACGGGATATTAATCGATGGCTGAATGCCGATCCTGGTGCGTATTTGACAACTATGTTTGATCTTTACGCATTGCCAAATGACTTTCCGAGATTCAATAAAGCAATGAACAGGACAGATCCGTATGAAAAAGTAAAAGCGATCGAAGAAGGATTTAGAAAAGAAATAAATAATTCTCGATTTATTCCGTACATTCAACTGCATGAATTTGAGGGATTACTATTTAGCAATATTGAGGTAATTAACGATGTTATGGGGCCATATCAAGATAGGTCCCAACTAGATAAGCTGAGAGAAATTCGCAGCCAATTTGCCACACCGGAAGATATCAACGATGGCGTGGAGACTGCCCCTTCAAAAAGATTATTGAATTTGTATAGCTCTTACAATAAAGAACTATTTGGATCTCTGATCGCGAAGCAAATAGGCATCGACATCATGCGGAATGAATGCAAGCATTTTAATGATTGGGTCGTCAACCTCATAGGATTGACTCTCTACAAATGAATAATCTATTTGTTATCCTCAGCGAAGCCGTTAAGGAGTGGCTCAAGGACGACGCCTCTCTCCTGGCTGCGGCCCTCGCCTACTACGGGCTCTTCTCCTTTGTGCCTCTGGTCATATTGATATTGATGCTTTTTAACCTGCTATTTCAGCACGGCCCTCTTGCAGGCCAGGTGGTTGCCGCCTCTCAGGATCTGGTGGGCCAGCAGATGCCAAATGCCGCTGAGGATCTGATTGACCGGGCGACCGATCAGGCCTCCTCCTTCAGCTTTACATTGATCAATATCGGCCTCCTGATCTTTGGTGCAGCCGGGCTCTTCGTTCATACCAGGAGAGCCTTTCGCATCATCTGGAAAATCCCTGACAGAGATGTGCCTCTCATGAATACGATTATCAATTACCTGCACTCCTACCTGCTCATCGCCCTGGTCGCCTTCTTGCTGCTGGCCACCTCCGTCTTCACTGCTCTTCTCATGCCGGTAGGAAAGCAGATAGAAGAGTATTTGCCCATTCACCTGGGGCTTCTCAGGATTCTCACCTTCTGGGTCTCGTTTTGCTTTGTAGCATTTCTCTTTGCCGGAACCTACAAGACCCTGATCGAGGTGACGCTGCAGTGGCGAGATGTTCTCTTCGGCTCTGCTCTGGCTGCACTTCTGGTTGCTGCGGGAAACTTCTGCATTGAGACCTATGTGAGCATCGTCAATGTGGGCTCGGCCTACGGGGCAGCGGGATCGCTTGTGATCTTTCTCTTCTGGATATACTACTCCGCTCAGATCTTTCTCTTTGGAGCAGAGGTGATCAAGGTGCAGAAGATGAAACGAGAGAATGAGCAGAATGCGAAAGTGCAATGATGATGCTCATGGTGATGTGCAAATCGGGAAATTGTCGTCTCAGCTCAGTGGGTCAACCAGATCTTTTCTTCTGCTCATAGTCCTCTCTTATTGCTCTGGCCATCTCCCCATCCGCTTCAATCAAAAGGGCGCCAATGTAATCGCAGTTCTTGCAATGGTAGATCTTGCCGGTGTAGCCTCCTGCTTCCAGGTAGAGTTCAGAGCAGCCACAGACCGGACAGACCTCCTGAATAATATCGGGCTTCATGATGATGCAATTGTGCTGTTGAGAAGTTATCCTTTTGCATGGGGCAATCCACTTCCGGCATTGCCGGCAGAGGGAAGACTGCAATGAGAAGATAGATATATCATCGTTTTCACTCCCTTGGGCCATGGAACTGAAGCTTGATCCCTGGGGTGCAGTGCATGTCGATGATTACAACAAGCTCTTTGTGGAGTTTGGCATATCAAGCTTTGATGAAATACTACCCGAACTGAAAGAGCCTCATCAGTACATGGCACGAAAGATCATCTTCGGCCACAGGAACTACGATGCTGTTCTTCATGCCATGCAGAAGCATGAGCCATTCGGTGTCATGAGCGGATTCATGCCCACCGGCAGAGCCCATTTCGGCCATATGATGGTCATGAATGAGATCATCTGGCACCAGCAGCAGGGAGCTGATGCATTTGCCGCCGTTGCCGATATGGAGGCTCATGCCGTGCGTGGCATAAGCTGGGAGAGGTGCAGAACGCTGGGCATTAATGAGTATATCCTCAGCCTCATCGCCCTGGGGTTTGAGCCCAATGAGAAGAGCCATATCTACTTCCAGTCCCAAAACTACAAGATGAGAAACCTAGCCTTTGAGCTGGGCAGAGAAGCCAACTTCTCAGAGGTTAGTAGCATCTATGGATTTTCAGGAGAAACTCACATCTCCCACATGGAGAGCGTCATGGCCCAGAGCGCAGACATTCTCCATCCTCAATTATTGGAATTCGGCGGGCCAAAGCCCGTTGTCATACCGGTGGGCGCGGACCAGGACCCGCATATCAAGCTCACCCGCGACCTGGCCTACCGCATGAGAAAGTTTCTGGTGGAGCAACGCGAGGGCTACATCAGCATCCGGGGCAAGGCAGCCGACCCGGAGCTGATGGTTGCCGCGGAAAAGGCTCTCCTGGAGACTGGACTGGGAAGGGTGAAACGGTATGAGGAGCATATCGATCTCACTGAGATTCAGGATAGCTTAGGCCGCAGCCCAGCCGCCCTTTTGGAGGAGATCGACAGGATCATAATTAATCTGGAAATCGAGCACGGGCATTATGGGTTCATCCCTCCGGCCTCCATCTACCACCGGTTCATGACCGGCCTTACGGGCGGCAAGATGTCTTCCTCCAAGCCGGAGAGCCATATCGCCCTCACGGAAGACCCCAAAGAGGCCGGAAAGAAGATCATGCGGGCCATCACCGGGGGGCGGCAGAGCCTGGCTGAGCAGAAGAAGCTGGGCGGAGAGCCGGACAGGTGCTCCATCTACGAGTTTCTGGTGTTTCACCTCTCCCAGGACGACCGGGAACTTCTGGAGCTGGATGCGGAATGCCGCTCCGGTAGAAGGATGTGCGGAACCTGCAAGAAGGATGTGGCTGAAAGGATAGAGAGGTTCCTGCGTGAGCACCAGCAGGCTCGCGAGGCTGCCAGGGAGAGGCTGCCCGAGTTTGGGATATATGGCCCGTAAGCTAAGCTATTTACTTCTAAAAATATAGTGGCAGTAATCATAATATATCACAATTATTTTTCTGAAATTTTGCAAAAGTATTTATAGTCAGGGTATATGTTTTTGTAATAATTAAATGTTTGATAGCCAATACCGATGAGGTGGGAGAAATGCTTTTTAAAAAATGGGCATCATCAAGAAAGACTGCAATTCTTATGATGAATCTCGTTATTCTTGTGGTATTATTTGCGCAATTTACGGCGTCTGCAAAAGCGGAAAATATATCCGTATCTGGGATAGCATTCTTGGATATAAATTCCAACGGAAAATTGGACATCTCTGATCCGCCTCTGCAAAACTATACAATATACATTGATGCTAATGACAATTTACTGTTCGACCTCGGAGAAAATGCCGTAAGGACAGATAGAGATGGAAGGTACAGTTTTATTAATATAGCGGCCTCAGGCATTGTAAGAGCGTCAAGTGGCGATCAATTTCAACCGTCTTTTCCAAGAGAAGGATATGACCTGACCGAGGTTATTACTGGAAAGAATAAATTAAACTTCAGCTATTCAATTCCGAATGCTGCAGATTCTATGCCACTCAATTATTTGCTTATCTCAATAGCTTTATTCGCTTTTGTTATTATCCTTGGCGGTGGAATTGTACTTATTAAAGGTCTGATGGGATTTGATAATCCAGCCAAAGGGGATGCCAACAATGATAGCATCGCCGGAAATTCTCCTGCCAAAAAGGATAAAGTAAAAGATAAAAAATCCATAATACAAATAGTATCCGGTCTAATCCTCCTTCTCCTGGGATTGTATCTGCTGATCAGCCTTGTGCAAATGTTGAGTAATGCAATAAATGGTACTGCAATCGAAGTGAGCAGCTCTTATGCATTGGTGGCTCCGGCAGTGCTCGCTTTATTATTATTCGGGGCAATATTGCTGATGCTCCATACGCATTTCAGGCTGAAAGGAAGCGAACCTGGCGAAATGAGAAAGACCATAGCAGGCCTTCTTGTTCTCGGACTTGTGGCAGTTGTTTTCTTTGCACTCACCGGGAATATTCAACAAGGTGGAAATCAGGAGATCGTTACTCAATATATTCAATTGGTGGGCATCGTAATAGCTTTCTACTTCGGGTCAAAGGCGAGTTCAGATGCTTATAAAAAGACTGAAGACGAGGGGAGTGCTCAGACGGATTTGGATATAGAGAATGTGACCTATGATGGCAAGGACAAAATTCAAATAAAAATATCTAATAGCAATGGATTGGACTTCCAATTGGATAGAGTCATCATAAAGGACGGCGTGAATACCCTAATTGATAAGTCTGTCACAATATTTGGCAGTGAGGCATTTAAAGATCTGATTGTTCCAATCAAATTAGATGAAAGTGAGAAGAAGAAGCTAGATGATTCCTTTGATCGTGAAAAAGAATATGATATCACCATTAAAACAAAATCCATAGGTGATAATTCCTGCAAACGCAAGATACAAATTGGGGGTGATATATCTGGAGGTGTTTCCGGCACAAAAGTCGATGATGTCCCAAAGGAGAATGAAGTTCAAATTAAATCCAATAGTAGTTCCGACATAAAAGTCGATGATGTCCTGAAAGAGAATGAAGATCAAACTGGAGCCAATTCAAGTGGCAGTAAAATTGTTTCGCGTGGGATTAAATTCATCTCATTGTTCTCGAAATATTATTCTGCTGAGAAGGCGCTGCTAAAGGCTGAATCAGTGAAAGTTGAATCTGAAAAGGCATTGGCGAATGCCGACTCTGAGAAGGTTGAATCTGAAAAGACATTGGCGAAAGCCGACTCTGAGAAGGTTGAAGCCGAAAAGGCATTGGCGAAAGCCGACTCTGAGAAGGTTGAATCTGAAAAGGCATTGGCGAAAGCCGACTCTGAGAAGGTTGAATCTGAAAAGGCATTGGCGAA
>JGI20214J51088_10001080_pt1 | contig 18544 bp, 15 predicted proteins | sample WetSurMetagenome_FD_51088 | JGI IMG/M metagenome (IMG submission 51088) | reverse complement strand
AGTTTATCGAGTATAGTTTTCATTTCGGAGGTTTGGATTTGAATGCTAATTTAACAAAAAATTGATAAATCTGTCAAAAGATCTTACCTTTGCAGCATCAACGAATGGGGTGCCTTATAATTACGGGCTGAGATCATACCCTTAAACCTGATCCGGATAATGCCGGCGGAGGGAATAGAGAGTATCATTTAGATCAGCATAATTAACAGCCTCATTTTCTTGATTTTAAACTTTTTTAATAGTTAAGCTATGAGGCGATTGATTTGTTTATTTTTATTATTTAGCATACATACAATATCACAGTCGGCTGTGTTTCAGATGAACAGTCCGGTGATACATGGAAAGGTTACAGATGCTGGTGGTACAATATTACCAGGAGCCACAATCACTGTAGAAAACACATTTTTAGGAGTCCAGGCAACAGCGGACGGATCCTATTCAATTACTGTTCCAAAAGATGGAGATTATGTACTTCAGATCTCATTTCTGGGGTATGAAACAAAGAAGCAGGAATTAACGGTTCGTGGCAACACTATGCTTAATATCAGTTTGTTGCAGAAATCATTCATGACTGAGGAGGTATTTGTTAACGCTACGAGGGCAGGGGAACACACTCCTATGTCATATTCTACAATTGAGAAAGCGGATATCTCAAAGGTTAATTCTGCCCAGGACATCCCGTACATTTTAAATTATACACCATCCCTTGTTGTATCATCGGATGCCGGAACGGGTGTGGGCTATACAAATATAAATATCAGGGGAACAGATGTAAAAAGGATCAATGTGACAATTGACGGTATCCCTGTTAATGATGCAGAGTCACACGGAGTATGGTGGGTCGACCTGCCTGATATAGCTTCATCTGCTGATAACATTCAGATTCAGAGGGGAGTGGGGACATCCACCAACGGAGCCGGCGCCTTCGGAGCAACTATTAATTTTCAGTCATCTTCCCTAAACCGGGAACCATATGCAGAAATCAATTCATCATACGGATCATTTAATACATCTAAAAACACTATTAGTTTCGGCACTGGTTTGTTAGATAATAAATTCACCATCGATGCCCGTCTGTCAAAGATCTGGTCAGACGGATATATCGACAGAGCATTCAGCGATCTGAAATCTTTTTATGTTTCTGGTACGCTTTACGGAAAGAAAAGTATAATGAAACTGTCAGTTTTTTCGGGTGTAGAACATACATACCAGGCATGGGAAGGAGTTCCGAAGGACTCATTGAAAACCAACAGGAGGTATAACCCATATAATTATAAAAATGAGACTGATAATTACTGGCAGGACAATTATCAGCTTCATTATTCCAAAGAATTCAACAGTTACCTGAATGCAAACGTTGCCTTGCATTATACTTTCGGACGCGGTTACTATGAAAACCTTGTGCAGGATGCTGATTTCACTACATATGATCTGCCAGATGCCATATTTAACATCGACACGGTAAGAAGCTCTGATTTTGTTACTCAACGATGGCTCAGGAACAATTTTTATGGATTCACCTACTCACTGAATTACAAGAGGAATAAACTTACTGCTGTATTCGGAGGAGGATGGAATCAGTATAAGGGAAATCATTTCGGTAACATAATTTGGGCTAAAATTGTAACATTCGATGGTCAGAAGTACCGGTGGTATGAGGGTACCGGCGACAAAAAAGATCTCAATACTTTCCTGAAAATCAATTATACCGAAGGTAAAATGAGTCTTTTCGCTGATTTGCAGTTACGCCGTATAAATTATGTTATAGGGGGGCATGACGAATATCTCAAGGATGTATCGCAAGCCCATAAGTATAACTTTTTTAACCCCAAGGCAGGAATTGTATTTAACCTTAATGAGAAGCAGAAGATATATGCTTCGGTTGGCGTTTCGCAGCGGGAACCCGACAGAAGCAACTTCACCGACGCTGATCCGGGGAAAACACCAACTCCTGAAAAGTTATTTGATTATGAGGCTGGTTACCAGTACTCAGCCCCGGGATTTGTCCTGAAAGGTAATCTTTACTATATGAACTATATCGACCAGCTGATTTTAACCGGGAAGATCAATAACGTTGGCGCCACAATACTGACAAATGTTCCAGAAAGCTACAGGGAAGGAATTGAGATTGAGACTGGCCTCACCATCCTGGAGAATTTAAAATGGTACGCAAATATTACCTTAAGCAGGAATATAATTCCTGTTTATACTGATTTTACAGATAACTGGGATACATATCTCCAGGAGAGCGAGACCCTGAAAAACAGAACGATCTCCTTCTCTCCTTCGGTAATAGGCGGATCAGTTCTCGATTATTATATATTTAAAAATTTTCATCTCAGCCTTAATTCCAAGTATGTTGGGAAACAATACATTGATAATACCCAAAACAGTGAGAGAATGCTCAAAGGATACTCCGTTCAGAATATTTCGGTCAACTATACCGTAAAAAGCAAGATATTCAAAGAATTAACATGCAGGTTTGCTGTAAATAATCTGTTCGGCAGAAAATATGAAACCAACGCCTGGGTATATAAATATATTGAGGAAGGATCTTTGCATATTATGGACGGGTATTTTCCGCAGGCAGGTATAAATTATATGTTCAATATAGGACTAAAATTCTGACAGATCATTGCCAATGGCTGTAATTACATGGATATCAAATAATTTTATTGAGGTTTTCGGGGCTGTTACGGGGATTATTTATGTATTTCTTGAGATCCGTCAGACCATCTGGCTCTGGCCGGTAGGTATAGTTACCTCAGCTGTTTACATATGGGTGTTCTTTACAAGCAAGATCTATGCCGACATGAGTCTTCAGGTATACTACCTTATTATCAGTGTACTTGGCTGGTACTGGTGGCGTAAAGGCACACCTGTCTCCCGTAGCTATAGCGAAGGAGGAGGGCACACTGCGTCCTCCGAAGCTTTAGAGAAGGAGGAGGGCACAGAGAATGGCTCAGATATTTCACAGAATGGTACCCCCTTTAGGGGGCAGGGGGTAAAAAAACAAAGTGGCGGGCAGAGCATGGAATGGGAGAAGGGGAGAAAGGGAGAAGGAGTGAAGCAGGAATTGCAGGTGACGAGGTTAAAGCTGAAAACAGGACTGGTACTGGTATTTGTTTTTGTGATCCTGTACATGGCAATGTGGCTGATACTGACGAGACTGACTGATTCACCTGTTCCTGTAAGGGATGCATTTATTACTTCGCTCTCAATAGTGGCAACATGGATGCTGGCACGGAAGATATATGAGCACTGGTACCTGTGGATCGCAGTTAACTTCGTTTCCGCTGCATTATTCCTTGCAAGAGGGCTTTACCCTACAGTGATTCTTTATATTGTATATGGATTAATGTCATTTGCAGGGCTGATAGAATGGAAGAAGACAATCCCTCGTCCCCTTAAATTTTAATATCGATATGATTGATTTTCAAAGTGAACATTATACTGTAATAGTTGCCGATGGCACCTTCCCTCAGAATGACATACCTCTTGGATTTCTCAGGAATGCAAAAAGAATAATCTGTTGTGACGGAAGCGCTGAGAGCCTGGTTCTGGCGGGACTGGAACCCGATGCCATAGTGGGTGACCTTGATTCACTTACAGATGAGATGGCAGTCAGATTTGCCGATCGCATATATCTTGATGAAAGTCAGGAGACCAATGATCTTACAAAAGCTGTGTCATGGTGCAGTGAGATGGGCTACAGGGATATTATAATAGTAGGTGCGACCGGGAAGAGGGAAGATCATACCATAGGAAACATATCCCTTCTGGCAGAATACGTAAGTGACATAAATGTAATAATGGTTACAGATACAGGAATTTTCAGGCCATTTCTAAAAAGCTGCTTAATTCATTCCTTTCCGGGTCAGCAGATCTCAATATTTGCCATCGATCCTGATACGGAGGTTACGTCAGAGGGATTAAAATATCCGCTTAAAAGCACTAAAATAAGAAACTGGTGGTTTGCTACTCTCAACGAGTCGAAAGGGGAAAACTTCTCCCTGGAATTTGAAGGAAGAATTATTGTATATCTGAAATTCAGATAAAAAAAGCCGGTACCATCGGGCAACCGGCTTTTTAAACTAAAACCTACTTAATTAAAACCTGTATCCTAATGTTAAGCCCATTCCTTTGTTACGCAGATCGGTATTCTGTTTATCAATCTCATTGAGTCCCATCTGATATCTTAATTCAGCAATTATTGCACCACCATTGCTGAGCTTATATGAGACGCCACCGCCCATTATGACTCCCCAGTCGTTTTTATCTGCCTGACTGTTAATGTCTGAAGATGTGGTAACTCCACCTGTCTTGATTTTTGAATTAGCTGATGTCAGAAATCCCATATAAGGTCCTGTAAAAATTGTGAGATCCCAGTTGTCGCCCAGACCCTGATCATGAAAATTGCCTTTGATTAGCACAGGGACTGTGAGATAGTCAAATTCCCTTCTTACAACCGATTCAGTACCGGCTGATTCAGCAGTATACTTACCGCCTTTCTTTTGGAAGTTAAGCTCTGTCTGTAATGAAAGATGGCTGCCTGCGGTATATTCAATAAATCCGCCTGCCATATAACCCTGATAGAGATCGACATTATTCCAGAGTTCTCCGAGTTTAGCCTGTGCTTCAAGGTTGAGTGCTGCGTGTAGACCATATTTAAACTGAGCCTGCATTGTCTGGCAGGTAAACAGAATTGCTGTTACTCCTGCAATAAAAAAAATCTTTGTTTTCATTTTGTATTCTTTATATTAAAGTTTAATTAGTTGAATGATATTTTATTATAATTTATAATTCATTTGATATTCTTTTTCGAACTTCCCTGAAGGGATGGGAAGCCAGTTCATTACGAAGGTGTTCTGAGAAATTAACCTGATAGCCATAAGTGATGCAGGCTGTGATGAAGTAAATTCCTGTCTGTGCCCACAGTGAAACGATCTCTTTCCTGGTTTCGAAAATAGTTGCGCCCAGGGAGTTCATTTTTATATATCCGAAAATCGCATTTGAGGACGGGAAAATTTCGCGCACTGCCAGCCATAAGTTTCCGAAGTTCGATAACGGCCAGATAATGCCTGATAAAAAGAGTAATGGGATTGAAGTGAACAGATACAACATCATCGAACTTTCACGGTTTTTAAAAATTACTGAGAGAGTTAATCCAAGGAAAATACTTGATAGGATGAATGGAGTAATCAATGCAATAAGTTCCTTAAGTCCCGCTGATTGTCCGTAACCAAACCATTTGGGGATCATCCCAAGCATGTAGACACACAGCAGCGCATAAATTGTGAAATATGCTGCAGCTTTTCCTGCTACAAGCCGTAATGTGCCCATTCTTTGACGATCCAGAGGCACCAGGGTATGAAAAACATGGCGTTCCCTGGCAGTCCCTGCAAGAATTCCGATTGCAATAATCAGTGTCTGTTGTATTATCAGTATCAGTGCAGCCGGAATTCCATAACTGGCAAAACCTCCGGCACGGTTAGCCATGGCGTTATCTACAAATTCTAAAGGTTCAGCTGTGATTTCAACCTGTTTTTTCGTTAACCCGTTGTTAGTAAGGTTTTTAATCTGAATTTGGTTTCCTGTTTCAAGGGCTGTAAAACTGGCACCTGTCAGCATTGCTTTATAATAGAGGAAGAACTCCATATCAGCATACGCTGAGATGGTTGTTTTACGATTCAGAGCGATGTCTGTACTAAAGGTTTCCGGGATCTGAATTATTCCCCGGATTTCACGTTTTTTGAACATTAAAATCGCTTCTTCCATTGAGAGACTGCTGGTTGCCACTTTAAGATCGGGGGTGGCATCTATATCCCTGCTGAACTTACGACTCTCGGAAGAATGTGACTGATCAACAACGGCAATAGGAAGATCGCGGACCACCTCCGGATAATAAATCAGTGAATAAAGCATCGGGTAAATAATAGGTACTGCAAAGATCAGCACCATTACACCCACATCAGAAAATATTAGCTGGAATTCCCGCAGAATAATCCTGGGCAGGCTACGGAATCCTTCCCTGATTTCTATTAATAAGTTTAAAATATTGGTTTTCATTGTTTTTTGTTAATAACTGGAATATTATCCCCTTTCATTTTCATTGTCTCAGAGCCTTTTACCTGATTCCCGGATTAAGTCTTATGAACATTTTCTATGAAATTCTGGTATATCAAAGCCGATTTAAGCCGTGGAATGACTGTCAAAGGCAGAAGCAGGAACAGAATAAGGTAGAGGTATGAAGCAATGGAATATCTTAATTCGAAGCCTGCAAGTATCTGGCTCTGAAATATATGCATATAGTGTCTTACAGGGAAGCCGCCTGCCCAGTACCGGAATGCAGGAGCCATTGCATCAATNGGAAAAGAAAATCCGCAGAGTGTAAGTGCCAGGATTCCGTAAAATGCTGCCATGTTCAGTGAGTGGCGCATCATAGGGAGCAGTCCTATGCAAAATATACCAATTGCCTGATAGNAGAGAACAAACAGCAACGAGCCGGTCATTAACCATCCGACAGTGGTATGCATAGGTATTTGCATGACCTTATATAACATGAAGTTCTGAAACATCATCACGAAAAAGAAAGTNATAGTATATGGTAATAACTTTCCAGTCAGTGCGATAAGAATTGACTTATCNGAAAGGCGCAGCCATTCATGCGAAGTACTTTCTTTTATCTCTATGCCGATGCTGTACACNGTCATAAGCAATATGAAAAGTTGAAGCATGATCGGCAATATTATAGATGTAATATAGATTGGATAGCTGGCGGTTGGATTGAATAGCTGGTGCATGCTAAGCTGAACAGGCTGTACCTGCGACTGGATGTAATCTTCAGTCTGACCCATTGCCTCCCTTTTCTGAATATTAATTCCACCAGATAGTGTGTGAAGGATAAGTGTCAGATCGTTCTGCATCAATCCGCCGGCAATCAGGAATCCGTTGTGATAATAGTAACTTATAACCGGCTGGCGTGATGCCAGGATATCTGCCTGCAGGTTTTCAGGCAGGACCACAAAACCATAAATATTTCCCGTACGTAATTCCGACATGGCTTCAGTTTCTGATTGAAGGCACTCTGTAACTTTACTCAATGGAGTGACATCGATAGTACGGGCAATTTTGCGTGAAGTGGCTGTATTATCGAGATCTACTATTGCAATTGGCATTTTTGTTGGTACGCCTTCCTTTAAAAGCGAACAGAAAAATAAAATGGAAAGAACAGGGAGTATCAGTACCACGATTAAATAGAGCCGGCGCGACGACATTCTGTTTGTCTCACGTTTCGCAACCTCCCGGATTCTTTTAAATATTAGTTTCATTGTGTTTAAGTTCAGTGCTATTTTTCTAAATGACAGATGTTTAGGCTTATCGGATCTTAATCCTGACCCTTCATTTTTATTTAAGCTTTTCGTAGTCAGCCATCATACTCATCCCTGGACGTAAACCTTCAATTGCTGTAACAGGTTTTGCCCTTACCTCAAAGGTTTTCACATCGAAACCTCCATTGTTTTTTGTTGCCTTGAATGTGGCATAGCTCGCCATCGGTTTGATATAGTTAACCCTCAATCTGATATTCTTGCCGCCAAGTGCTGGTACACTTGCATCAAACTCTTTTCCGATTTTTATATCAGCAAGTAAGTCTTCACGAATATTGAAAACCACCCAGATGTCGGATAGGTCAACAATATTCATAATCGGTGCTCCTGAACCAACCAATTCTCCCTGTTTTGGAAAAATATCGGAAACTTCACCTTTAATAGGGGAGACAAGCATTGTTTCTGAGAGGTATGATTCCACCTCTGAAACGGCTCCTTTTGCACGGTTTACCAGAGCTTCAGCTGCAAGTTTGTCTTCCTTCTCAGCACCGTTAATTGCCATATCGTATTGCGACTTAGCTGCTCGCGAAGTGGCAATGGCTGCCTGGTAATTAGCCTCAGCTTCATCACGTTTTTGTGAAGGAATCACACCTTCAGTAAACATATTCTGTACTCTGCTAAATGTTTTTTCTGCCAGTTTCATACCCACTTCAGCTTTTTGCCAAAGTTCATAGGCACCGGCTATCTGTTCAGCCCTGGCGCCCTTATTTGCTTTCTGATTCTGAGCATTTGCCGCATCCTCTGCAGATATAGCCTGTATGAGTTTTGCATTTAATTCAGGAGAGCTAATTAAAACAAGTGTATCCCCTTTGTTTACAGACATACCTTCTGATACCATAAACTGGTCAATACGGCCCGGAACTTTACCCGAAACCCGCACCTCAGTTGCTTCAGCTTCACCCTGTAATATGACAGGTTCAGGTTTTAAAACTATCCATCCGACAAGACTTACTGCTGCGATTGCTAAAAGCAGGATTGAAAAGGCTATCAGCATTCCGGAATGTCTTTTATTAACTGTTTTCATTATTTTAATAATTATAGATTTGATAATAAGTATTGTAATTGTATTGGTCTGAATTTTATTGGATATTTGAAATAGTGAGATCGCCTGTGGCTTTGTAGCATTCAAGCACTGACTGATGCTGTGCAAAAACCGACTGAAGGTATTCCAGTTCGGCATTCTGCATTTCGGTTTCAGTTGCCAGTCGTTCAGTTATGTTTATCATACCCTCATTGTACGACTTTTGAGCCAGTTCAAGTGCCATGCGGGCAGCGAGGCGTTGTTTTTCTTTATATGCTACCTGGGCAAGAGAAGCTTTGTAATTTGTTGAAACTTTTATTTTGTTGAGTTCCAGTAATTCACGGGCTTCATCCCGTGCATTCTCAGCTTTCTGCAGTTCAAGTTTTGCCTGCCGTATCTTTGCTGAACCACCTGAACGATCGAAGATTTCCCATTTGAATCCTGCGCCTATCATATATGTAGGGCCTAGGCCTATGTTTCCGATTTTAATGTTCATTGGTATCGGAGCATTAAAATCAGCTTTACTATTGAATATATTATCATACNTGGCTGAGGCTATGGCCTGAACCTTAGGCAGATATGATGATTTTTCTGACTTTAAGAGATATTTCTGAGCTTCCACTCCGGAAGTTAAGGCACGAAGTTCTGCCCTGTTATTTATATCTGAACCCGGATCAGCAAATAGCAGGAGGTTTAATTCAGGATTCATGACTTCAAAACTTGAGGCAGGTTTTCCTGTCAGTTGCGATAACTTCTGATAAAGCAGTGTTTTCCTGCTTTCGTACTCTGATTGTCTGGCCTCAAGGCTGGCTGTGGCAACTGCAATTTTTAGAGTATCGAACGAAGTTGCCATGCCATTTTTCAGAGCAGTAACTGCATATTTTTTTTCGGCAGCCAGCCTTACTGCAGATTCGTCCAGGACATGCCTGGATTGTATTAATAAGGCAAGCTGGTCATAATAAGTTATTACCTCACTGATTGCGTCTGATTTACATTTATCGGATAAAGCCTCCTGTGCTTTTATCTTTTCATTCAGTGCCCTGGAAAGATTTGGAACCTGACCACCGCTGTACAAGAGCATTTTAAGCGTTACATCTACTCCAAAGTAATTGCCAGTCAAGTCTCCGTCCAGATTTTTTGAAACAGAAGGAAGCTGGAGTCCTTGTGATGCCAGAAGGCTTTCAAGCTTTGTTATTTCGGAGGATATTCCCGCAAGGTTTGGAAACATAACCGGAAATGCGGGATTCTGCATTAATTCTTTCAGCTTGCCAATTGTTTCGAAACCTTCGATATCACCGATTTTTGAATTAAGGGTTGAATAGGCGAATAAGTATTTACCTCCTGCTTCCAGCTTTGGAATATAAGCTGACCTGATGGCTTTTTGCTGTACCCTGGCAATCTGTTTGTCAATATCCTTTTCAGCTGCTTTGCGGTCCTTGTTTACCGAGAGAATTATAAGCTCTTTAAGTTCCGGAGAAACCTGCAATGATTGTGCATTCAGGCGAACCGTTATGATGACGAGAGTAAAAAGCAGAATAATAAATGGAACTTTTGTTTTCATGATGTTTAAAATGAATTTAATGTACATTCCTGATAATAAAAATATTGAATTGATATGCACTCTATTTTTATAATCGTATTATCAGTNGTGGTTTATTTTTTATTTTAATATTTGATAATTAACGTATTCGACTAAANCAGNCAAATGGTCTAATNCAGGGCAAAAAAAATTATCTCTTGACTATACCATAAAAAAGAAAATTAATAAGACTGCTCAGACGGGCTTCAAAATTTCCGTGTTCCTTATTAATAAAAAGAGGAACTTCGAGGCCTTTCATTGCTGTTACAATAGCAACTGCACTTGAATGGGGATCTTCCACAGCAAATTTACCCCGTTCAATACCTTCCTGGATAATGGCTGAGACTATTCTGACCTCATCGAGGTCATAACTTTTCCTGATCTCTTCAATAAACTCCAGGTGGCTCAGATAATCACTTTTCAAGGCAGTATAGAAGTTTGTAAGCTTGTTAAGCTTTCTCATTCTGACTGTGATGTAAACATTCAGACGTTCTATCGGATCTTCAATATCAGATATTTTTCTTGTAAGTTCTGACTTTAATTCCTCGGCTTCTTTCTCAACTACCGCCTTAAAAATATCTTCTTTACTATTGAAATAATAGTATATCGAAGATTTTCCCTTTCTGGTAGCAAGGGCAATCTCCTCCATCGTGGTCTTTTTGAAACCAAAATGGGAAAAGATATCCCGGGCTATCTCTATGATATTCTTTCTTGCTTCTTCGTGTTGGACTAACATTTTATTCAGTTTCTATAAAATCAACGCGACAAAACTAAAACATATAAAATTATTCTCCAAATATNTTATCGACTATTTGATGAAAAACGTCGAATAGTCGTAAATAAGCCTTATCAGGAAGTTTTTAGTTCCTTAACCAGGTATATAAGCTGAACACGGCTCCTTACATTGGTTTTGATATAGATACGGTGAGTATGATCTTTCACTGTCTGAAGGCTTATAAAAAGTTTTTCTGAAATTTCCTTATTACTTAGTCCGTTGCAGATTTCCCTTACAATATCTGTTTCCCTGGGCGAGACTTCAAATTTTCTGCAGAATTCCTCAAACGATAAATTATCTTCCGGTGCTGACGTCATCTCTGCCATGAGTGTGGCATAACTGAGATATACCGGAAGAAAAGTATTGCCAGCAAAAAACATTAATGTATAGATTATGGCGATGTAGGCCTGTGAGTCGTAAAATACCAGTGGCAGGCATTGCAAGAGGGCAATTGCAGAAATTCCTGTACCCATCCTTTTACTGTCATATTCATGAATGATCTTCCTCCCTTTACCAGGGAGAAGAATAAACATGGCTGATGCGATGGAGTATATAAAATGCATTAAAATGAAGTAATATTTTAAGAGCAGGATAGGTTTTATAGCATTTGTCCTGGCAACAAGGTATCCCACAATTATGATTATTGAAAAATTAATCAGAAGGAACCATAAAATAAACCAGTTATTGTTTTTTCTTCCGGAGATCTCACGTGCAAACTGAATAAGCATTAGCCATGCAAATACCAGAAATGGCAATCCCAGCAACATTGCTATATTGGAGATTTTCACAAGAATTTCCTCAGATATGTAAGCGGATAGGAATGACCTTATCACAACCTGTCCCCAGATTCCATAAAATCCGAAAGTAAAAATAAAGACCTGGAAATAAAGCAGGGTGGAAAAGATATCGTTACGATGCCTGCTTCTTAGTCGCGATGATAATACTACCCCTCCGGCNGCCAGCGCCACCGAAACGATAAACAATAAATATCCGAGGATTTGCAACATACTATAAAGGTATATAAATCTATCAGAACCGAATACTCAAAATTAACTGCTACTATAGTATTGTACTGCATACTAAAGTAGGAAAATGTAAAAACACTACTATAGTATGAAGCCTGTCAGCTTCAGGCATCCTAAATTTGCTTCATAAAAGAACATCGCTTTAAACTTTAATTCTGAAAAAATGGAAACAAATAATGAATACAGACTGGTCCCGGGTTTCGGTAACAGTTTTAGTGCAGGCTGGAGAGTAATGATGGATAATTTCCTCAGATTATTTCTTGTTATTATAATCCTTGCAATTGTGACTTCCCCGTTAAAAATGTTCGATTTCAAGTTTAACATGTCGGATTTGCATAATCTACCCTGGTCACTTGGTCATAATTTCGGACATGGTATGGATTCCCTACCGGTAATCGGAGCGTTTGGACTCTTTGCCGCTTTTTTTGGTCTGCTTGCAATGCTCTATACTTTCCTTGTCAAACCAGTATTTGAATATGGAGGAAGCATGATATTCGTACAGGCTGTCAGAAAAATCAAGCCTGATTTTGAATACCTGATCAAAGGATTTATGCAGAACTATCTTCATATTATCCTGGCAAATCTGCTGGTTGTAGCTTTGGTTGTACTTGGATTATTTGCGCTGATAATACCTGGAATTATCATAGGTTGCAGGCTGGCTTTTGTATCTTATATTATAATGGATAAAAAACTCGATCCTATAGAGGCAGTAGAGCTGAGCTGGAAACTTACACGCGGACATGGATGGCAGATCTTCTTTATGGGTTTTGTATCGATTTTCATTGTGATCTTCGGGCTTTGCCTTTTAATTGTCGGGATATTTCCTGCACTCATCTGGATAAGCAGCTCCTTTGCGGCCCTTTATGAATCGGTTCTAAGGGAAAAGGAAAAACCGGTTGAAGCTCCTGCTGCAGAAACTGTTTAAAGAATAAAAATAAAACCTGGAAGATGGCTGTCACTAAAAGACAGCCATCTTTATTTTTTCCAGTTACAACTGATTGCATATTGCTGGTTTTTAAAAGACAGAAGTATCTACCATGAAAAATCCTCTTTTTCGGGGATTGATTTTTAATGTGACAGGTCGTTAATTTACAGTTCAGTATTTAAGTTGAATTAATAAATGATTCTGTTAATCAAAAAGCAGTATTATTCCGCGTAAAAAATGAAATGGATAGTGACTTTGTCTGAATAGTTTCTTAATTTTAGGTTTGGTCGCTGAATGTAGGCTCCGAGTTAAGCTTTATCGCAAAAAGAGCATTTTAAATGGTCGTTATCTAAAAGCAAAAAATCAGGTTCCAGTAAGTCCGAATAATATAATAACCTAATCAGATATCAAAATGAAAACATTAATTAAATTTTTCATTATCACTGTAATGATCAGCTTCCCTCTCAGTCTGAACAGTCAGGTTAAGATCGACCTTAAAAAACAGGTAATAACAATTGACAAGAATGCGAAAGCAAATGTTAAAAAAGATGTTGCCAAAGATCAGAATCAGAATAATAATCAGAACAAAGGAACACAGGAGAAGCAGAACACTTCAGTTAAAAAAGATCCAAAAACAGCTGAGGATAACAAATCCAATACGGGCACCCAGGGTGACGTTCAGGAACAACAATCATTACAGTCTTATTCGACTTATGATTTTGTTCCAGGTGATAAAGTGATTTTGTTTGATGATTTCAGCCAGGATGCTGTAGGTGATTTTCCGGCATTGTGGACAGCTAATGCTGCCGGAGAAATAAATACTTTGAATATTGCTCAGGGAAAATGGCTCAACCTGAACAGTACTGACGGAAATTATTTCCTTTTAAAAAGTATTGAATTTCCGAAGAATTTCATCATAGAATTTGATATAATCCCCAAAAAGACAGGTGGCAGAATTGCTGCGGGTCTGATATTATACGGAGAAGATAAGCCAAAGGAAATGGACAATAATCCTCATCCCGGGAATAGCGGTATAATTATCTCTATTGAAAAGGAACGCTGGAACACTATGGGATACAAAACAAGTGAAAATTCTCAGATTACCGGATCATCATCAGTAAACCCCGTCGAAGCTGAAAAAGTGAACCATGTAATTATCTGGGCTCAGAACAGAAGATTTCGTATTTACCATAAACAGGCAAAAGTGCTGGATATGCCAACTAATGTCTTTGACGGAACAAAATTTAATCGCCTTTGTTTCAGGTTATCGCGAGGCGCTTCCTGCGGATCTTATATATCGAATATCAGAATTACCAGTGCCGCTCCGGATATGCGCAGCAAACTGCTTACGGAAGGTAAACTGATATCATATGGAATATATTTCGATGTGAACAAGGATGTTGTAAAACCTGAGTCGTATGGAACTCTAAAGGGAATCGCCGATGTCTTAAACGAAAATCCTGATTTGAAAGTTAAGATTGTCGGACATACCGACAGCGACGGAGCCGATGCTGCCAATCTTGATCTTTCAAAGCGCAGAGGCAGTGCAGTAAAAGCTGAACTGATTAAAGATTTTGGTATTGATGCTTCCCGTCTCGAGTCTGATGGTATGGGTGAGACCCAACCCGTGGCACCAAATGATACTCCGGCCAATAAGGCATTGAACAGGAGGGTTGAACTGATTAAGATCTGATGCTTCTTTATTTTGAAATTACAGTCAACTAATTTAATCAATGTTTGTTGTAATAAATATCAGGTCGTTATCAATATTCTATTGGAAATCTAATTTTATACATAATTAAAAATTATTAAATCATGAAAACAAGATCAGTAATTCTTCTGCTACTATTGACAATCATTTTGCCAAACATCTCCAGGGGTCAGGGATGGATTTTAAGAAGAGCAATTGACCGAAAGATAGAACATAAAGTTGATTCGGCAGTCGACAAAAGTGACAGGGATGAGGCCAAAGCAAGGCAGCAGGCCAGTAAGAATGATACGACCAAGACTTCAGGCACACAAAAAACAGGAACCAAAGAAACTGGTCGCGGACTATTCGGCGGCAAGATTGACATCAAGTATAATGATGAATATAAGTTTACCGGGAAAATTTACATGCAGATGGAAACTTATGATAAGAAAGATGTCATGAAGGCAGATTACTATACATATTTCAATGCAAATTCACTTGATGCGGCAATTGAGATGCTTCCTGTTCAGGTTCAGGATGACAAGAAAACAGTTCCAACGATGTTCATCTTTGATAATGCCAACAGGGCTTTTATGATGCTTCTTGAGGGTGATGGATCCAAAACAGGTATGATTTCAACTATTCCTTCAGATTCCGCCATGGCTGCCCAGGCTAAGAAGGGAACAAGTACAGAAAAGGCTGTAATCACAAAAACAGGTAATTCCCGTGTTATTGCAGGTTATAAATGTGATGAGTATAAAATTGTTGACCCGGAAAAAGACGGTTACTCGAACGTCTGGATGACGAAGGATGTAAAACTGAAAGCAGACAAGAAATACTGGGGCAAGGCAGGTGTACCAACCTATTACAACTATCCTGGTTTCGAAGGTGCAATGATGCTTGCAATGGAAGCTTTTGATAAGAAGAATAATCCTGCAATGAAAATGGAGACCAAAGAGATAAATGACCACTTCAGCCATTCAGTCTCTACAGTGGGTTATACTTTTATGAAGATGAATTTCGGACAATCCGGAAAGAAATAGTTTTTTTAACTCTAGTTTTTTGCCCCCCTTCCCCCCTGAAGGGGGGTAAATTTTTGCACAAATCGGGTAAAAACTATCCAGGTCTATAAGTCAATCTTAACTTTCTTCCTGAATTTTACCCCCCTTTAGGGGGGCAGGGGGGCAATAAGNCANGTGGGGCAATAAGNCAGGGGGGCAATAAGTCATGTGGGGCAATGAGTTGGGGGGTTAAAGCTTTTTAAGTTTCGCGAACCTCAGCAACAGCTTCTTGCTTCCTTCCTTTGCAAATTCCACAGTGGCAGTGGTGTTAGGAGGCTGTCCTTCTATAGATCTTATAATTCCCTTTCCAAATCTTTCGTGCTCCACATTATCTCCCAGGCTAAACAGCGAAGAATCTGTCGCTACAAAAGTGGTTACCGGTGACGGATCAGTTTTCTGTATTTTTTTAAACCTGTCATTCTTCGCATAGGAACCAGGTTCTTCACGAAGTGGCGAAGGTTTAACAGCTGAATGTGTGGTGTTTTGAAAAGATTTCCCCCCGGTCTGTGGATAATTCAGGAATTTCTGGTCTATTTCGCGCAGGAACCTGCTAGGGCTGCATCTCTCCAGATTGCCCCACTTATAACGGTTCAATGCGTAACTGAATGTTGCCTGTTTTTCTGCCCGCGTAACTGCAACATAAAAAAGCCGTCGTTCTTCCTCCAGTTCACGGGCACTTCCTGACGACATCGGCGAAGGGAATAGTGTGTCCTCCATTCCAACAATGTAAACATGCTTAAACTCAAGTCCCTTGGCTGAATGCATTGTCATAAGCGTAACTTTATTCCTGTCTTCTTCACTATCAGTATCCTGNTCGGTCAGCAGTGCGACATTCGCCATATATGCCTCTAATATTGAAGGTTCCCCGTTGGTTTCAGCAGATTCAGTAAACACCTTTATAGCATTAAGTAATTCCTCAAGATTCTCAAAACGGCTGACTTCCTCGGGAGATTTACCCTCTTTGAGTTCCCTCATGATCCCCGATCCAAGTGCAATTTCCCTGGCTTTTACAAAAGCATCGGTGGTGTCGGAGTTTAAACGAAGATTATTTATTACCTCAACATAGGTGGACAATTTTTTAACGGTCCCCGAATTAAAATGCTCAGGATACTTACCAGCGTCATGCAAAATACTCCAGGGTGTAACGTCGAAAGCTGTTGCCAGTTCGAATATTTTCTGGATTGTCGTATCTCCGATCCCACGTTTCGGATAATTTACTGACCTTTTGAGAGCCTCTTCATCCTCGGGGTTAATGACCATTCTGAAATAGGAGAGTATGTCTTTAATTTCTTTTCGCTCATAAAATGACAAACCCCCATATATCTTATAAGGTATGTTTTTACGGCGTAGAGTCTCCTCGAAAATCCTTGACTGGGCATTGGTCCTGTACAAAATGGCAAAATCTGACCAGTTGAGCTGCTGTGAAAACTTCTTATCGAAAATATCGGAAGATACATTGAATCCCTCTTCAGAATCTGTCATAGCCTGCATGACCTGTATCTTCTCCCCATCTTCGTTCATTGAAAATACGTTCTTCTGGATCTGACCCTCATTATTTGCAATTATTGTATTTGCAGCATTCACAATTGTTTTTGTCGATCTGTAATTCTGCTCTAGTTTATATAGCTGATAATCAGTGTAATCGTTTTTGAACTCAAGGATGTTTTCAATTCTGGCTCCACGGAAAGAGTAGATACTCTGAGCATCGTCACCTACAACGCAGATATTCTGATGAGCGGCAGCCAGTTTTTTGACTATCAGATACTGTGAGTAATTGGTATCCTGATACTCATCAACAAGAACATAACTGAATCTTTGCTGGTATCTGGCAAGCACATCTGGAAAGTCTCTGAACAGGATATTGGTATTGAGCAACAGGTCATCGAAATCCATTGCATTTGCCTTAAAACAACGTGAAGCGTAAATTTTGTAAATGTCGGCCATTAATGGTATCCTGCTGGCTTTGTCATACTCCTGCATTGAACTGTCGGCTGAGTAACGGTTGTATGTGACCAGGTTATTTTTTGCTGTTGATATTCTTGAAGCGATCATCCCTGGTTTATAGATATTGTCATCAAGGTTGAGTTCCTTGATTATTGACCTTATCAGACTTTTTGAATCGGCCGAATCATATATTGTGAAACTGGATTTATAGCCAAGAGTTTCACTTTCCATCCTTAATATTTTGGCGAAGATTGAGTGGAATGTACCCATCCAAAGATGTCTGGCGACTTCAGGACTGACTATTTTCGTGATACGTTCCTTCATCTCCCTTGCTGCTTTATTGGTAAAGGTCAGTGCGAGAATCTTTCCTGCGGGAACACCTTTACGGAGCAAATGAACGATCCTGTAGGTCAGTACCCTTGTCTTGCCGGCACCTGCACCTGCTATAATGAGAGAAGGACCTTCAGTGTTAATAACTGCTTGTTTCTGAGATTCATTCAGATCGTTCAGATAATTAGTCGTCATATAAATATTGAATTACAGCGTACAGGGACCGGCAAATTTAACAATAACATTTTCAGGTCTGCAATATCATCTGACTTATAAGAGGAATATTTATTAACATGAAATGCAAAGCAGGGGCATTGAATACAATCCCCTGCAAAGATTCCGTCAATTTTAGTATTATTGTATTAAATATTTAAAATCATGAAAAGATACGGGCAGGTAATAGGCGTCAGGCCGGAGCATTTTGAAAGATATAAGAAATATCATTCTGAAGTATGGCCTGAAGTTCTTGATATGATTAAAAAGTGCAATATCACGAACTACTCTATTTTTTACAAGGACAATATGCTGTATGCCTATTTTGAGTACGTGGGCCCTGATTTTACGGCGGATATGGCTAAGATGGCTGCCGATCCAAAGACTCAGGAATGGTGGTCAGTGATGGAGCCGATGCAGGAACCTGTTTCAACCCGTAAACCAGGCGAATGGTGGGCAAATATGGAAGAAGTATTTCATACTGAGTAACCATTTTTATTGCCCTAATTTTATTAATATTGCAAATGAAAATACCAAAAGGATTTGGTAGGCGTTATTAATACAGTGATCTGATTGCCTGTGCGTTATTTTTT
>JGI20214J51088_10001079_pt1 | contig 18550 bp, 29 predicted proteins | sample WetSurMetagenome_FD_51088 | JGI IMG/M metagenome (IMG submission 51088) | reverse complement strand
CCATCAACTGGCGGGAACACCGCCGCCGTCAAGGCCGCGTCGACTGCGGCTGGAGCCACCGACCCCGCGCTTGTCGTAGCCATAAGCCCAAACAACACCATCGCCGCCACGCAGTCAGGAACCTGGAATGTTGGCTCCGTGACCACGCTTCCCGCTCTCGTGGCGGGGACCGCCGTCATAGGGAAGACAGGCATTGACCAGACGACTCCTGGGACAACCAACCTTGTCGCGACCAGTTCTGACGCGGCTATCGCTCCAGGAACAGCCCCGGCCAAGGCCGGCGTGACGGCTGGGGTCTACAATTCAACTCCTCCTACGCTCACCAACGGGCAGACAGCAGCCACTCAGATCGACTCAGATGGCAGCGCCTACAACAACGTCCGTGATTGGACGGTCTCCGGGTCGACTCCGGTCCATTACCTAAGCGCGGCCAGCACAAACGCTACGAATATCAAGGCCTCCGCTGGAACGCTGCACAGCATTACAGCCATTAACACGACGGCGACGATCTATTACCTGAAGCTGTATGACAAGGCCACTGCTCCGACGTGCGGCACGGACACTCCAGTTCACACCCTCCCCGTACCTGCTTCCGCCACGGCGGCTGGTCTGACTGTCAACCCATTCCTCGGCCTTAACTTCGCCAATGGAATAGGGTTCTGTCTCGTCGGCGGCATCGCTGATAATGATACAGCCAACGCCGCCACCGGAGTCGCAATCAACGTGGGGTATAAGTGATGAGGATAATTCTGGCTTGTATCGGCGCCATCATAGCGGCGTGGGCCGGCGAGGCGATTGGGCAAGACATGCTCCTTGGGGTGGGCCACAGCACTGGAGCCGCCCCAGCGTGGACGCCAGCCAGCCTGACAGCCCCTTACTCTTGGTATGACCCAAGTGACTATTCCACGATGTGGCAGGACGCAGCCAAGACGACCCCTGTAACGGCGGCTGGGCAGAGCGTCTGCGCGATCAACGATAAGTCAGGCGGGGGAAACCACCTGACTCAATCAACAACTGGAAACTGCCCGGCCCTTACCCTGGACGGAAGCTCAAGGCCTTATCTGGCGTGCAGCGGGTCCAAGCTTCTTGTCGGGAGCACGACGAGCATAGTACAGAACGCGTCGTTCATATTCGCTGGGGCAGCGATCCAGTCGTCTGCTGGGGGAATGATTTGGAGCGCCCAAACTCCTGCTGGAGGAGAGCTTATAGAGGTGTCATACTCAAACAATGGCACTGGCTATGAACTCTCCGGAAGGCGCATAACCGGCGACTCATTTTCCATGGTTGAAGTCGGCTCGACAGATACAACCATTCAGTCGTATATTGCCGTTCATGATTACTCTGGGGCCACCACAACCCTGTACAAAAATGGAACCGCCATCGTTGGCCCAACATCATCTCAAACAGCTGGCCTTACAGCAAATTCAACATCGCCGGCAAGCAGCTTGTGCGGGTGGTCCGGCGGAGGATACACCATAAACGCCAATGTCTACCAGGTTGTCGTTGGGCAGGTTCTGTCAACCAGCGACAGGGGAAGCCTCGACACATTTCTCAAAAGCAAGGTTGGTCTTTAATGGAAAGTAACTTCGATATCTGCCTCAAATGGCTCGGCGAGCACGAAGGCGGAGTCACCAATCTCAAGAACGACCGTGGGGGGCTCACCAATCTCGGCGTCACCCATGCCGACTATGACCACTATCGCCGGTTCAGGGGGCTCCCCCTGCGGTCAGTGACGCTCATCACCGCTGATGAGGCCAAGGATTTATATCACACGTTCTACTGGAAGACCCTCCAGTGTCAGCTTCTTCCGGCTGGGATAGAGAACGCTATCTTCGATATGGGGGTCAACAATGGCGTCGTTGGGGCGGCCAGGGCAGCGCAGCGCGTCGCCAACAAGCTTACAGGAAGAGCTCTGGATGTCGATGGTCACCTGGGCCCACAGTCCTGCGACGTGATCGATGACTGTGACCCGGCGGCGTTCATCGACTCATTCTGCGATGAGCGGCTCCGCGTCGATTCCGGATTTTTCAACTGGAAGACATTCGGAAGAGCATGGACAAACCGCGTAAACGGGAACCCAAAACTCAAGATCACCGGCGTGCGCGTCCAGAGCAAGACCCTGGTGAGCAATACTCCAAGGCCAATCAAGGCTCAAATCCCCACCCAGGTGGTCTATGCAAACACTTTCATAAGCCGCTGTCTGCATTCACTTGCAAACCTGTTCAAACGACCATAATCTGCATTCATAATCAATGCTGGAGGCCACCATGTACACCAATCTAATCGCACTTATTGAAGGGGCTGCCCCGACCATCGCGTCCGCCCTTGTCCCAGGTCCTCTCAGCGCCCCTGTCGGAGCGCTGGCTGGAGTCGCCATCGCCCACCTTGCCGAAGGTCTTGGGCTGCCACATCCATCCACGCCCGAGGATATTGTCAACACTCTCTCTGGCATCACGTCTACAGCTGTCAAGGACGCCGTCCTGACGCGCGCGGAGTCCAACTTCCAGAACACCCTTGCCCCGGTGATCCCAGCCTCCCCTGAGACCTCTGCGCCCGTCACAGCCACCCCCACTGCCGAGCCGTCCGTGTCTACAAACCATGGCGTCACCATGGACTTGCCGACGACTATCGCGTTCTTCATTCTGACCGCGATATCCGGCGCCCTGGCAAGCAGGGGCATCAATCTGATGGGCATTGAGCAGGCCCTCATTGGATCGTCTGACCTGCACATCGCCGCAGCCATGCTCGCCAGTGTAGGCGTGGCGATTGTCCGCAACGTCCTGGGGAGCAACAAGAACACTGCTGCTCTGGTTTCCTCAGTCAAGTCGTGATACGGAAAGAGAGAGGAAATAAGAGAGGCGTCGCAAAAATGGAAGCGACGGTAGCGAAAGACATGGAGCGCATCAGCCAACTAGAACAAGACGTAGCGGTCCTGAAGAATGACGTAGCGAGCATGAGGCATGACACTGAGAAGAACAGCCAGGTCTTAGGAGCCGTAATGCAAAAGCTGACCGAGATGGACGGGAGAAAGCCCATCTCGATCAGAGACAGCCTCCAGACGATACTGACGACATTGTCTATCGGCAGCATTCTGGTTGTAGCTTTAACGTATAAGATAGATAATCAGGCTCTTACTGCCGCAGCTCCCGCAATACGAGTCGCCGAGATGCTCATGCATGACGGCGACTACTTCATCCTAAAGGACAGAGTTCAACGCATAGAGCAAGCAATCGCCTGGAAACCTGCTATAATTCCAACTGAAGTTGCATCTCGTCCTTCTCGATAACTGGCTCAAGGAACCGGCTATCAGCCAGAGATGGTTGTGGGTTATCTCCGACCATCACCATAACAACACAGTCCGCTATCATGAAATTGTCAATGTGTATCGGGCTGTTGTTGTCTCCACCAAATGAGTTTGGCAACCAGTACATGAAGATGGCTTCATTGTCTTTGCCAAATTCTTTCTTAAGTCTGACTGGCATATATTTTTCGAACTCATGCTTCGTCATGAAGCTTACTGCAGCCCGTATAAGCGCTTCGGTGTTTTCACTCATACCCACATTTCCAATCTTGGTTTTGCTATTTTGATAAGATCTTCTCTTATGTTGTCAAGAACTGTGGACATCATGTCAGCCTCCCTTGCCCCGTACTTTGTCACTCCCCATCTGAACGTTCTTAAGTCCACCGGCTCCCTGGTGACGTAATGACTTTTCATCAGGTGGTCAAGTTGCTCGCCAGTGGTGGACAGGTCGGAACCGGCAGTCTCTGCTATGTCCGCAACGGTGCGCGCTCCGCTTTTGACCGCCCTCAGTATTTTGAATCTCTGGTAGCTCATCGGCCTTGAGTCAGGGAGCATGGCCCTTATAGATCTGTTCCAAAGTTTCGTCATCTCCTTGAGCGTTCTATCAACGTCGGCGATAATGTCGCTCATCTCTCTACGATCCCTCCTCCTACTTTTGATTTATATTTCGATCCCCTGCCCGTCGGCCACTGGCTCTTCGCTTTGCCCTTGCGAGGAGGAAGCCCGGCAGATGACCTGGCAAGCCTCTCAGTCTTTCCCCTCGCCTTCACCTCCGCCTTGGACTTCTTCCCGTGGCAGCACTCCTGGCCGAGCCTCTTGACGTCCTTGGCAGTGATCGGAGGACGTTCATTTGGATGCATTGCATTAAAGACTTCGGGATGAGTGTGGTCCATCTGGGCCGGCTTCATTCCGATCACTTCATTGCAACCCTCACAGCGCATGAAGAGCAGGCTTCCCTCTGGCCGTTCCTTGGTCCGTGTCCGATCATAGACGCGCTTGAAGACGTCCTTCTGGACCTTGTCTGGTATCTCGATGCGAGGTCTTTCAGGAGTGAAGAAGCCAGCTTTTATCATCAGTTCACCATCGTCCCTGGGGAGTCTTTCTCGGCCATGGCCTTCACCTTCTCGATGCTGTCCGCTAATTCCTTCGAGCACATATCGATAGCAACTTTCNTGACTAGTTCTTTATTTTTNCCCTCAGGAAGGTTACCAAAAATTGCNTACTCACCTTTGTCCTTATCAGCGTTTGGGGCAACAACAACAACTATTGTACATTTGTTTTTCATTGGGTTGAGACGNTCTTGGATTTCTGAGATAAATCCGCTAAGCATCTTCTCTACATCTTTGTTAATTGTCACAGGTTACCCCTCCTGTTGTTGGCCCCTTGCGAGCGCCAGATTTCGATTACATTTTCTGCCCACTTCAGCCGTAGCCTGGCAGACCCCAGCTCNCCGGCAGCGCGCGCCGCCTGGCCTATCGCCTTGTGATATTCAGCAGACGCCCGAGCTTTCCATTTGACCTTGTCAGCCGCCAGCTTTGGCTCATTGTCTGAGATGACCTCCGCCAGCTTGGCCTCGGCCACCGGCACCAGCGCGGCGTAGAAGTTGTCGTTGCGGATCAGGACGCCGATCTCCGTTGAGCCATCCTGTCTTGGGGCTGTCAGGTCAGAGAAGGTTCCGAGGGCGCGCTCCACATCTCTGTCCGTTACGATGTTGCTCACTCTTCCGCCTCCCGTTCTCTCCGGAGCTTATCCAGATGATCAAGCTCTTCCTCGGTGACGTCCCCAGGCGACGACCCGATCATCATCGACATGAGAAGCACCACTTCGCTCATCGGGGCTCCGATCGATGTCAACTGGTCACGCTCCGCCTTCGGCAACCTCATGTACCTGAAAATAGCGATGCGCGCACAGTCCATGCTTGTGAGTTTCATGTTCCCTCCTTGTGGGAGACGGGACCGAAGCCCCGTCTAAGTCATTGATATAGATACTAAAAAGGTATGGAATCTCCTAGCTCTTCGTCGAAGGCTTTCGGCCCTTCCGGTTCAGGGCCGCCATCCCGAGAGTTTGGCCCATCCCTGTATTTCCCGCCATCGTCATCCCGAGCATCCCAGCCGCCGCCCTGTGAGCCGCCGCGATCTCCGCCGCGCTCATCTCTGGCGCGGCCTTCATCGAAAGGGCGCTGGCTATCGTTGCTCCGCCTCCTGTCGCTGTCGTCGCGGTCTCTCCGGTCGTCTTCGTCTCGCTCCCGGCGCTGGTCATATCTATCATTGCCCTGACGGCGATCACGATCGTCATTGCGATCATCGCGATTATCGCCGCGGCTATCGTTACGCCGATCATTGTCATCATTACGTCTGGTTCTATCGTAATCATCCCTGCGTCCTCCAGACTGTTCACATGGGTCGCCAAGGGCAAAACGGATCACAGGAGACTTTCCACCGCCGTCTCGCTGATACCACCCTGAAATCCAATGGTCTTCTCCGTTGATGTTGATCTTGCCATTCAGGTCTGGCGACTTGTCGTTCTTCTTGTCGCGTTCGTCGACTTCCCAAAACGCCCCACGATTACGGTTATCAAATTCTTTTTGATTACCTCTACCTCCGTTACCTCTACCTCCGTTACCTCTTCCATATCCTACACCGTTTCCTCTACCGTAGTTTCCACCCCTGTTACCGTAACTCATGTGACCTCCTAATTAAACCTAGCAAATTCACCAAATGCATCGCATGCCGCTTCACAGTATGCCGTATGCGCTTTTTCTGGACTATCAAAATACCCGATGGATTTTTTCTTTCCTTTTATTTTTATCTGAGCTATATATTTGTTGCTAGACTTATGCAGGGAAACGCCTTTAAACCCAGACTTATTTGTGCATGCGGCTTTTGTATTAGCCCTATTTTGAGATCTAGTAGATGGCCTCAAATTTTTAATTCTGTTATTTGATTTATCAGTGTCCTCATGATCTATTTCTTTTGGAATTACTCCATTGCAATACAGCCATGCCAATTGATGGGCCTTGTATCTCTTTCCAAGCACTCTTATTTGTATGTACCCATCAGAATTTGGACCGCCAGCAACTGACCCAGCCTTAGCGGTTCCCCTTCTGTCTACCTTCCATGTGAACAATCCAGTATCAGGATCATAATGGAGAAGCTCTCTCAGCCTTTCTTGGGTTATCACCATGACCGCTCTATTCTTTTGAGAATCTCATCAGCTTCCCTAAGACTTAGGAAGCAATCCTCGTCCTGCTTACTCCTGGGCAACATCTTCATGTTGTATCTGCCAGTCACCTTATCGAGATGGACTAGGGCTCCCCAGGGGTAAGTCTCTTGATCCTCTTCTTCCAGGGCAACCCGGTAGGCCGCCAACTGCAATTGCATTTCTGGATACAAACCGCTACTTGTCTTGAAGTCTGCGACAGATTTCTTGCCGTTGATGCGAGCGACGAGATCAGTCGTACCGGCGTAGAGCCAACGCTCCGAGAACAACACCCGCTCCGAGGCGATGATCTCAATGTCGTTGTCGCTCACCCATCTCTGGAATGCATGGACGCCGTTGTCGTACTGGGCCCTCTCTTCTGGAGAAAGCTTCTTGCTCGGAGCGTCAGGCCTCTTGTTGCCCTTGAGATAAGCCTCGGCGTAGGCGTGGACAAGCTTGCCGACGTCAGCTGCGCCCTTCGTCTTTCTGGCGTAGGCCTTCTTCGCATCGTTGGCGATGTTGTTGATCTCGGCTACCGTGAACGTCACCTGCTCTTCAGGATTGGTCTCGTCATACCCTGACAGCAAACAGTCCTTGAAGTAATTCGACGCCATCCCAGAAGCCCATGGTATTAAAGCTTCCTTCGATAGCCGCTTCAGAATAGAAGTCACGCCAGCAATCATAAGCGGAGAGCCGTCCGCACACTTGCGCTCTTCTAATGTATAGACGTGCCTTCGTCCGTCGAACTTGAGGGTGCATCTCCCTCCATATAGCTTATGCGTAGCCATCAGCAATCTCTCCTTGTGTGGACCTTTATACACGAGGTCGTGGAGTACGTCAAGAGGGAAGATGTTGACACAAAATTATCAAGAGGTTATACCTGTTGCGCGAATACACATGCTGTGTATCAAATATATCACGTAAGGAGACGAAATGAAAAGACTTCTCGCGTTTGCAATCATTGGCATGATGTCTGCCCCAGCGATCGCTGCTGACCTTGGCGGCCAGGGCGGATACAAGGATGACTTGTCCAGCGTTGTAGGCCCTTGCTCTGGCGTGTCGTGGACTGGCCTCCGTATTGGTGGCCTTGTTGGCGTTGGCATGACCGGCATCGGCAGCGGCGATGGTACTGTGTCTGAGCCCGATTCCAAGCCGCGTGACTTCAATACATCCAGCGCTTCGCAACTCTCCACTGTCGGGCAGGTCGAGATCGGAGCTGACTATCAGTTCAAGAACTCCCCTGTCGTGATCGGCGCATTCGGCAACTTTGGCTATGGTTCTGGCGCCGCCGAGGTGACCTACAGCGGTAACGTGCGCGCCGGCCTCGCCGCTGGCAACGCGCTCTTCTACGCCTTCGGCGGGTATGAGAAATCTCATCTTGCCCATGAGGTCACGGACATCAACACTGGCAGCCTCATCACCACGATGAAGGCCGATCCTGACGCACTCGTCTATGGCGTCGGAGTCGACATCGCGCTGGGTCATTGGTACGTCGGGCTCCGCGCAGAGCGTGCGGACTATGGGACATTCACCGCCAAAGGATCGAACAACGGCGTGAGCTATGTTGTGGACACCTCCGGAACGGATGATCGTGGTCTTGTCACTCTCGGATACAAATTCTAACACCATTGTCTGGTAGCATTTGAACCGGCTAGGAGCTATAATGCTTCAGCCGGTTTTTTAATAAGGAGATGATATTGGCAAAGATATGGACTGACTCTATGGTGGAGGCCGCTAAAATCCTGGCAAGGGAAGGATACTCATCGAAGGTGTCGGCAGAAGCTATGGGAATCAAGAGAGCTACTCTCCTCGGACGCAGCAGCAGGACACACGAGTTTAGGTTTACCCCGTACAATACAGGCAAGCCGTTCGACAATGAATCGCATGACCGTGACGTTGCGGCGGCGAAGCTTCTCATCGTGGGCATTGACACGAGCTTCATGTCGCGTCCCCTGCCACGCCATAAAATTAAACCCCCAAAGAATCTGCAGATGGTGCCCATTAGGGAATCAGGCAGGCCTACCCAGCCAGTGGTCTCCAGGTCCCAATCAATGGTGGAAGCCCCTCTCACCGAAAGCGAGATACAGGAGGCTATACGGGACGAAGGGTCCAACGAATGCTCCGTGGCGTTCTCGGAATCGAAAAGCAATCAATGCCTATGGATTGTTAGCCGGAATGACTTAGGGGAAAGTATGGTATGCGGAAGACCTCGTGATGTTGGTTCATCATATTGCAGCAGCCATAGAAAAGCTTCGGTGTCCGCCAAACAGCCAAAAACTCTAACATCAAGTCTGGTATACACATGGGATCAAAGTACAAAGCTCGTGGTTCCTACGAGAAAGATGGTTTCTTTTCCTCCCAGAAGGAGCTGAAGAGATATCGCGAGCTTCAGCTGCTAGAGAAGGCTGGCGAGATCAGAGACCTGAAGAGACAGGTCCGCCACAAGCTGGTAGTGAACGGAGTTTTAATTGCAGTGTATGTGTCAGACGCGGAATACATTACTGTCTCCACCGGAAAGCATGTCGTCGAAGATACTAAATCTCCAATGACAAAAAAGCTCGCTCCGTATAGAATGAAGCGAGCTCTAATGCTTGGATTGTTCGGGATCAAAATACTGGAGACTTAATTACTCTCCAGATACCCCGTCATCCCCTTCATTAGACGAGGGGGGAGCTGTCTCCTCGGTTGACTCCGGGGCGGGTCCTGCTCCTGGGTAGCTCTCGATGGTGATGTTTTCGTATCCACTCATAACTTGTCTCCTTACTTACTTGGCTTGCTCGGCTTCGGGTAGCTGGACTGCTGCCCCTTGGGGGTTCCCTTGCCGCCACCGCCTTTACCACTTCCTACAACTCTTGGTTTCTTGGACATATTCGTTCCCCTCGATTTCAGTTGCTCTGCTCTGGCCAGTCAGGAAGAGGAAATGTTGGACCCTCCTCCGGGACTGGCTGAGGCTCCGTCGGGCCTTCAGGCATATCGCTATCGTCTGGGTATCCGCCCATCACGCGTCCTCGTCGGGGTCCGTGCCGCACGGACAGACAGTCCAGTTCTCTGGCTGTCCAGGAGGGTTGCTGTTGTACACTCCGGTCGAAGCCCCGGACTCGTCGTCGGCGCACCTGTCGCATTGCCCAGGAGTTCCATACGGATACTGATCAGGAGTCGGGTCGTCTCTGCGCTTGTCAGACATGCTTAGTCCTCCTTGTAAAATTCAACTTCCATCGTGCCTTTCGATCGGAAGGTCCTCAGTCGTGCTCGGATAATTTACCGGGAACACGGGCTCGGCAGCGGTAGGCGGCGTAGGGTTGATGGAGATCGGGGCCTCCGGGTAGGTTGAAGCCCGCTCTAGAAGCTCATCAAGCTCTGCGCGTTCGTCTGGATAATCGCCCATCATGGGAACCACCACATCGCAAGAGCCACAACGCCGAAGATGCAGGAGCAGCCGAAGATGGTTCGCAGCCACCAGTTCCATCGGCTCGGCTTCTGGAGGCTCCTGTACATGTCGTGGGGATCGACGCGCTCCCTCACGAGCGATCCATTGCTGTCCACTGACAGTCTCTCCACCACCATTCCGTACATCAGCATGTCGTTGTATACTGTCTCTGAAATATGGCCACAGATGGGGCCGCTATCGTGCATCGGACCACATGGCGTGTGGTCAGGCACAGAACACGTGCAGTGATCGTCAGACATAAACTCTCCTCCTTGTGGTAAGACAAACTGTATATACCAATTCACCTATTGTGTCAACCCTAACTGCGCGGCATTAACCATGCAACAGTGCGCATATCGCTAGGCTTATCCCAGGTGTTGTTGACCCCGACCGGCTGAACCCCGACCGCCGTCATGAACAGGACAACCTCCTGAGTCTTCAGCGTATTCAGCGCATGCCGCAGCAGCTCGCCCCCTATGCGTCGTCGGACAGGAGCTGCGAACGCTTTGTCGATCATGTGACCCGCCAGCTTGTCCCTGGCGCTCTTTCCCGACGACGCGTGAGATTCCATCGACAGCGTCCCATGATCGTCAAGCTCCAGATCGATCGTCGCCGGGATCTTCATCCTGTCTCCGATGGCGACGACGCGCTGGACGGACTTGATCAGTTTCTTGCGGTCGAACCTGACAGCCCTGCGCTTGTCAGCGGGCTTGGGGAACCTCTCGGCGCTCTCCCAATCTGGGTATCTCTGATCGGGAAGGACGCCAGCAATCGTGGCGTTATCCGTGACGCAGAAACCCCAGCCGTCCTGGGCGCCAAAGCGAATGATTTCGTCGTCGTTCAGAGAACCAGCTAGGGAAGCCCACTGACGGGCCAAACGAGTCCCGGCTGTCATCGTAGCAGCCGACCCCTCTTCGGCCGTGTAGACCACCCAGGAAGCCTCAGAAACAGCCATCCTAGATCCGTCGGCGGCCACAGCCCTGATCTCACCGTCCTGGACTCTGAAATTCACCCCGCACAGGTATGGCCGGTCGGCCTTCGTGTCGGCGCTCCCTTCGACGGATTTGATCAGGTCAGCGAGCAGGCCAGCCTTCACTGGGCAGAGCCCGCCGGCGAGCTTGGGGAACCGCGGGAACTCCATGGCGTCGGCCACGCCGAACTCCGCCCGGTAGCGGCCAGACTTCAGCGTGGCGCGGTGGCCGTCATGGACGATCTCCAGCTCGCCGTCGTCCAGGCCGGCGACGATGTCCGTCAGCTGGCTGGACTTGATCAGCGTCGGCGTTCCACCGCGGACTTCGGCCCTGACCAGGAAGCGGCTCCAGATCGATCCGTCGGTAGCGGTGACGACGACGCCTCCCGGATCGGCGGTGAACAGCACCGACTCGTAGACGATGTTCGTCGGGTTGTCGCGGTCGACGCTCCCTTTCGAGAGCGTGAGCGCTTCCATGAGATCGGCCTTATCAACCTTGATTTGCATGTATCAATCTCCGTTCAGCCTTAGAAAGTTAATGAGCCATTGAGTGATGGCTACGCTGAGCAAACCATGACAGCGTAGCCAGATTATCGTGGCCTTAAGCCTAGACATTACTATCTCGTCTCAAGCTCTACAACATACATTATATTGGCTGCGTTCAAGCTTATAACCCCATCTCCTCTTATTGAAGTGCAGTATGCGGGGTCGCTAGGCCCTCTCTTCACGTACTTAGGCATCAATGCTGTAATCCACAAGCTACCATCAGCCGCAGTGGCTATGCTAATTATCTTAGACACGGCAAACCTTACATCATTAGACATTGTTATGCCCAATGCCTCTCCTTCTTTTATTTCTTTTCCAGCAAACCATACCGGAAGCAAGTCGTGCATTTTCGCATTTTCGAAATTTTCCATATCAAGGCTCCTATGCTTTTGTTGAATACTTAATTTCGTTACTAGGAAGAGATTCAGAATAATCACATATGCTTCTATTAAACCTTACGAATACCTTTCCTGGACGCCCCATAAGCTCCTGGTCCTTGCACTTTTCCACCCACACACTTCCTTCGTCAATCGGCTCTTTCTTGTCATCGAAGAACCTTTCAACGACAATTCCATGATCGCACTTATCTCTCCATGCATGGCTACCAGATATTGAGTTTAAATTAGGAGTAGTCCCGTCGAGCTTAGTAGGATGAGCGACGATGACTAAAATTATACCAAGCCTCTTGGTTGCCTTGCGCCATCTTCTGAGTGTCCTTTCTATGTATTGACCCTCAGTCAGCTTTCCATAGTCGTGTTCGACCTCATTCCATGGGTCAACCACAAAGATGTGGCAATCATTTTGGATAGCAGCAGCTTCCATTTCGTATTCTACATTTTCAAGAGTAGGTGTATCCTCATCCTTAAACGTTGACAAATACATGTGACGCCTAACCCACTCCCTTGCGTCATCTTCTAGATCATCGCTGACTCTTGGACAATATCTTCTGGCGAAGTTAAGGGCATCAGCTTGTATTCTGCTGTCTGCGTCTTCGGGAGAAAAGAATGCAGTTTTCATTCCATGCTCAAGGGCAAGATGTAGAACAAGAGATCGCGTCCACTGCCCCTTACCGTGCCCTGGTATACCTGTAACCACCACAATTGAAGGACGTTTGAGCAAGATGTGCTTGTCCATGTAACCCCACCCAGTATTAAACGTCTTGATGAACTGGTTTGGGGGGATGTCCATCAGGTTGACAATATGGCCTGGGCGCATAGGCTTAGCCGACTCTATGCACCTCTTAAGAGTATCCTCACCATAAGCCAGGAGAACTTCGTTGGCGTCCTTGCATCCCTTAGGCCATTCAACGAACCAACACCTTGACTCCCCAAGGCGAATTGCCAGCTCATCTCTCAGGATCATCCCCGTCTCGTCGTTATCGACAGCAAGGATAAATTTGCGGAACTGATCAATTTCCGGAATCAATTTCCCATCGCTGGTCCAGAGGTAGGCGAACGCTCGATCCTCGCTGATCAGCGTACCTTCCTTGGTGCGCTGTTTGTTACCTCCGTTTGGGACCGAGGTCACATATCCGCCGCATGCTTGAATGATCGCCGCTGCATCGAATTCTCCCTCCGCCCAGATCAGGGGCTCTTCTGGAGGGAACGAGAAGTCCTGCAGGCTGTCGAGAAGCCACGGGCACAGCGATGCCCCCTTTGGTTTTATGAAGAACCTTTTGTCCTCGGTCCTGCCTTTCCAAAATCTGGTCCTGCCGTTGTCCCGATACGGGAATCCGACCTCCCCGTTCGCCTTCACCACCACGCCCAGCCTCGACATCAGCTCTGGGTCTAGTCCCCTTGCTTCGAATATTTCCTGTCCGTCCAAGGTATTCCTCCTTCTCTTCGTAGAAAGCGTGACCAAAGTTATCGCAATTAAAGCAACACCATTTGATGCCCAAGTGATCGACAGTCACCTGAAGGCACTTCATCTTTCTGTTTTTCGNCTTCCTGAATGGGGAGCACTTTGGGCACGTTGTGTAATGCTTGCCGTCGTCAGTGTCCCTAACAGATATTCCTGCATCGGTCAACAATTCATGCACGCTTTTCATCGGGCTGGCTCCTTCAGCTTCCGTGGTAGCGACCGGGGAACCCCTCTACAGGGCGCGGGGCCTGGTCAAGTCGGCTGTACCCGTTGATGCGCTTCTGCTGGGTTGGCTTATCCGCGGCGGCCAGGCGGGCGTCACGAGCCTCGTAGACTGGGTTGCGAAAGTAGGTCCAGGTCGCCACTGACTTCGGCCCCAGCCTCCTGAGGGCGGTCTCCCCGACGGTCAGGATCGCAGGGACGATGTCCCGCTCCAGGTCACACCCGGCGTCGATCCATTTCTGAACCTCGGTGAAGTGGCCGACCCGATCCTTGAGCACGTCGCCGGCCGCCTCCTTGAGCGCCTTCAGAAGCGCCTTCTGTTCGGCGACCACCGAGGCCGGCTTTTTGCATTTATGCAGTTGCGAATCATTCGCGGGAACCGTAGGGGAGGGCTCTTGTTGTTTTGACTCTCCGAGTGACGGGCCTGAGTTCAGGGGCCCCTGCGGCTCTGAGTTTTTGGTCTCTGGGGTTGGTGGTTGTGGTTCCCTAGAAAAAGCAATCTCAGCGTGCATGTCGCTACTGTTGTTTGTTTCTTTTTTTAACTTAGTGAAATTGTGTAAGGTGGATCTTACAGGTTCAGTCTTTACCTGTAAGATGGATCTTACAGGTTTTTGGCCATCATGTAAGATGGATCTTACAGGTTTTTGGTGTAAGGTGGATCTTACAGGTGAGGTGGCGAGCGCTTCTGAAAGCCACACAATGTGGTTCCGGCAGGCCAGCTCTGATGGGATGATTGGCTTGAGGATTGTCGTCTTCCCAGGTGACCCAAGGTTGGCCAATCGTCCTTCTTTGGTAAGCCTGGATACAGCGCTAGAGATGCTATCTCTCGACCTGTGGAGCACCATGCCAAGATTTTCCTGGCTCAGGGAGCACACGCCATGGTTGTTGTCGGCCATCATGTGAGACAGAGATATCAGTCCTGGCGCTACGTCTGATTTTGGGTGGTCCCGGTAGTAAATGGACAACTGGAGAATTGCTGACTTTCTTAGTGCGTCGATTCGGTCGAACCCATCAAGGGCTCCGATCTCGGCAGGTGTCAACGCAGCCTTGGGGTCATTGCTTTCTATCCAGATATGGATAGCCTGCTTGAACTCTGATTCGGGATCGCAGGATGAGGTATTGACGTGAGTGGTCACGTCCTCTACAGTGGTTTTTGCCATTGAAGGGCTTTCGCTTTCAGCTCTGAAGCAGCTTTCCAAACTGCCGATGGTCGCGCCCTGCTGGCTTTTCGCGAAGCCGAGCGGGAGACATTAAGGTAAGGCGCCAGCCCAATCCTTGTCAAGTCGGAATAGGCCCCGCTGCGTCAAATCGCCGGGGCCTTTTTCTATTGTGCGGTAAGAACTTAACATATATACACGCTGTGCATACAACACCCACCGTACAGGCTGGCAGCGGGGAGCGCATGCCTCAGCCCCACACCCTGGCGAGCCCCCTGTCTACATCCAATGTATGTACATTTTATAGGTTGACATCCAGTCAACTCCAAGCTACTGTTCGGTCATCGCAACCGAGGAACTCAGGTTTCGGGTGAGCACTTGATTTGCTTTCTTAAGCGGCCAGCAGCGACCCCAAGTAGTTATTGGCCGTTTGGGAAAACAAGTTAGTCTACCGAGGGTAAACATCGGGGCCTCGGGTTTGGCCCTTCAATGTCAGGATATGCGAAAGCGGGCGGTCCCTCGGGCCGGTGTAACAACTTGGCGGATATCCGTTAATCCTGGCGAAACCTGCCCAGTGCATAATGTCATAGGGAGACTTCCTTTTTCGGAGTTTTGGAACACGCCCCGGTCATCCGGTCAGATATGCGAAAGCGAGCGCCAGTCTCCCTGCTGCCTCGTTCAGTCATTGAAGGCGTCAATCTGACAAGCGTTCCCGTCGCTCCGGGCAGACGTTAAACCGCTCCCGGAATGATTTCTCCGGCGACACGTAGCTTAATAGCAGAGCGCCCTTCGAAGCAGTGGGGGAGGAGTCCGACGGATCGGACCGTGGAGGAGGATCGCAGGAGGCGGGTACAGAGCGGGGAGCCAAGCTAGCACTAACTCCAGCGACAACGGCCCGCCTTCCTGCACTGCTACTAACCGCAGAGCGCAGTGCTCGGGGCAACTGATGGCGTCGTTTCGACGCTTCGCCCATTCCGATCTGCTCTGTGGACGAAGCCGCGGATCAGCCTCGTCGACGGCAGGCCTCTTGTAGAGGCAGCGCCGTCGACGAGACACATCCGCGGCGCTCGGGGTTCCTCCTCCTGATTGTAGCGATATGGTCAGGAGGACACCCCCAGAATTGCCCGTAAAGGGCCAAGGAATGCAGCCCGGAGGAGCTTTGCCGCCCTCGTCAGGGTAAAGCGCCCCTTCCGTCTCACCTGGGAGCGCGAAGCATAGACGGTGACAGCTCGGAACAGACGGCCCGGAATGTGGAGGGAACAATGAGCATCCAACTAAAAATGCTTGAGGCCGACCGTAGGGAAATCCTGGCGCATATCGCCGTCTTCCCTGATGATCGGTATGGACGCACTGCGCTGGCCAAGATCGAGGAAGACATCCTCCGCGCCACTCCGCCCATGACGGCGGACCAGCGCAAGAGCACTCTGCGCGGTGTCAGAGCCACTCAGTTCATTGTCGATGACCCACACGCCGAGGTAAACAAAGCTCCTTGGAATAAGGGGTTCGTGGTTCCTGCGCCGGATGACATACAAGAGGTTGTAGCTCGTAACAGAGAGAAATATAATGGTGAAGGCGACGGAGCCACGCGTTACACCTTCGGAGCGGACTATGAGATGGATCAGCGCTGGTTGGCCGCTGAGCGGGATAAAGAGACTCGACCGCTGAGCAATGCTCTGGCGAGAGCAACTTCACCTGCCGAGCTAGACAGAATGATGTTCCCAACAGTCGCTTTCAACTTGACAAGTATGTACAACTTGAATTACGGTACGTCTCGTTACTGACGTAGCGAATTGACCGGATAGCAGCCTCCGATTTCAAGGCTAACGCGCCGGTGAATAGAACAAGCAGGCTGGACATTTGAGGCTTGGGTTTTCAACTCCTTGAAACCAGTCTGGCCTGCTTGTTTAACAGCATTCGTGATCAGCAACATCATTGAGCGACTCAGATAATTGTTCCCTCTTCTCTCTGGCGCTCCTCCCCTTTGATGTTGCTGTTCAGGACTGCTGTACCCCGTAAGGGGATGACGAGAACTGCAAACCTATCGGTTGCCGGCTATACCCGAGATAGGCTCTTTCATAGTATCGTCAGTCGTAGCTCAGTTGGTAGAGCGGGGGATTTGTAATTCCTGTTTGTCGCTGGTTCGAGTCCAGCCGATACGGCATTCCGCAAGTTCCGGTAACCCCAAGCTGCATAAGCGAGGGGCGCTCCAAAACCGGCGCCTCCCTGTTAGAGCTGGGAGGCGATATCTCTCAGCCGGGAGGGGTCAGTCGAGGGTCCGTGAACCTCGCAGTAATCCGGGGACTGCCGACGTCCTTAAAGTTGGGGAGAGCTGGGGCCTTAGGACAGCCGCCTTCACCTGCTGGCACTTGTGTGGCCGGTAGGTGGGCGTTACGGAGAGTACCATAAGGGTTAGTGGGTCTGCTTTGGAAGCAGGAATGTGTCAGTTCGATTCCGACCTCTCCGACCAGTTTATTCCGTGACGAATGCTCGAATGGGACTACATTTTGGCAATGAAGATGTCTCGCTCAATTTTTGTCGTCACGGCCATTACTCCAGACAAGCTCACGGGGAGCCCAAGGGTCGCGCCCAAGGTGGTCCGGTTCGATTCCGGAGTCTGGTCCAACATCCACAAGGAGGACAGCATGCCCGACAAGAGAACGCCTGAAGAGGTTTCCCAGCTCGAATCAGACGCTGCTGCGTACGAGGACATAGCTCAGTTCCATTATCAGAATGATGAGCCTGTCCTGTCCAGCATCAACCAGATCGCCGCAGACGCGACGCAGCGCAAGATCGAGGGGGAAAAATAATGGTCACCAATCTTACATTCAGCCAGGCTCTCGAAGAAGCCAAGGGCGGAGCGAAGATTTACCGTGACGGATGGAACGGTAAGGGGCAGTTTCTGTCTATGGCCCCAGCCGCCAAGGGCGTCCCATATACCTCCATCTGGAGCAAGCATTGCCGGGAATTCGCCAGCAAGCAGCCAGAAGGAGTTGTGAACGTCGCCCCGTCACTCACGCTGAAGAACGCCCAGGGCGAACTCGTCATGGGATGGGTTCCATCCACAGGCGACCTGTTCGCTGAAGATTGGGTATCGGAGAATTGATATGAGCTGTCCAGTATGCGGAGGCGATATTTGTCGCTGCCAGGCCGATCTCTGGGACGCCTTCATCGGCGGTGGGCCACCGGACGAGCCACCATCCCCACCACCTGCCCAGCCTCACCATGTCCCGCCGCCGTCCGACGATGATTGATTTACGCAGAGGAACGCCCCGGAGGAAGCACGAGCCCTCCGGGGCGTTCTGCGTTTCAACTGTGCATGGCGGTCATCTTCCAGCCCGGCTCCTGCCAGGGTATGCCGTGCTCATCGCAGAACTCCTTGAGCCGTCGCCGCCATCCGAAGGCCTTTGGGGTCACCATGCCGAAGGCGCTGAGATCGGCGTGGTCCCACCTTCCGGCTGTCACCTCCGTCCCAATGATGTAGACATAGTGGACCGTATGGCCGTTGTAGAAGTCTCCGCTTGTCCCGAGGTTGACTTCGTTTTTCTTCCTCCCGCACTCTGGATAGGCGTCGTTGTCCTCGTCGACCAGAGCCGATAGCCTCTCGTGGAGAGCTTCGTCCATGTCGTAATCTTCGTCCCACAGGAACGGGAACCCGAAGTACAGGACGGCATTGATATCGATTCCCATCAGTTGTCTCCACTTCCATAGACGGCGTCATCGTGACGCATTTCGTTATAGATTTCCTCATCAGACTGGAAGCTGGTGTCGCTCAGAAGTTCCTTGATTTTTACGTTCTTGGCTTTCTGGAACATCTCTTCCACAGAAATTGCTCTTTTAACTATCTCGGTGATCTTGGCCAGCCCCTTGGG
>JGI20214J51088_10001078_pt1 | contig 18557 bp, 14 predicted proteins | sample WetSurMetagenome_FD_51088 | JGI IMG/M metagenome (IMG submission 51088) | reverse complement strand
AAATCGCCATCCAAGTTCACCTTCATGGTTGCCCAGGACCAGAAACAAAGGAATAGAATGACAAATCCTGTCGAAATACGATCTCAGCAGTAGATGGCGTTTGGTAACAACTTCCTGGGTTACAGGCGGAGTTTGCTTTTCCGACATGAAGGTATCACCCAGATCGATCAGGAAATCAGGATTTGCTGCAACAATATTCCTTATTGTCAGAGCATAAGCTGCAGTATCAGAATTTGTGTCAAGATGCGGATCTGCTTCAATGGCAAATTTATATGTTGTGCCCGCAGACCTGCAAGTTTGAAATGAATGTTCTGGACCTGTTAAATAAGTTCCCGGATTACCAACGGCTCGATATCTTGCCCTGTAATAATATTTCGCTCCGGGGTCAAGATTTTCAATTACGACTTCTTCAGGGACACCTCGTAGAACTGTATAAATCTCAGTCTTTAAAATGAATGATCCTGATGTTTTTCCATATTCCCAGTAGATCTCAGTATTGATATCTGACAGCAGGTTTATTGTAACCGATGATGCAGCAGGTCTTGAAAGGATTTCTGATATTTCAGGCTGTGTCAGTATTTCCGGAACATTATGCTTGACGCATGATAGAAATAGCGATAATGAAAAGAGCAGTAACGTTTTTTTCATTATCACAATGAGGATATTTGTTTCTTCATTCAATTTCATCAGGAGAATTGAAAAGGATCATTTAAACAGGAAATCCGTATTTTCAACAACCGGCATAGCTATCGGAGCAGAGTATAAGAATGCTCCTGTCGGATCAATGTATCCCAGGTCATCGGCCAGGCTGAAAAGCAGGTTTTTCTGGAAGTCAGAGAGAGATTGATAAACCTGGGAAAATGCCGTTGCATAAGCATAGATTATTTCACCATCATACCTTCCATATTGTCCTGACAGGGTTTGAAAAGTAACATTGTTGGCCGCACTTCCTTTAAGGAATTTCCTCAATTCGGTTGAAACCTCCTCCCGGGTATCAACCAGGGCCAGTAGTGAGGTTTTTTGGCTACTGACAATACCGGTTATCAGATTCTTTTGATCCTGTGTCAGGACATTTAGAAAATTCTGCCCGGCATTTGCAGTAAGCTGTTCATCAATAGTGTAATTAGGATTTTCCATCGCCGGCAAGTCTTTAAGATAGAATGACCCAAAGTATGTCCCCTGCCGTTCGGGACAGAAATATACATCTGCAGTCACCGATCCTGCCCACCAGGCATAGATTTCACTTGCAAATGTCATGACAGCAACGTTTACGTCTACATTGAGTCCAAGATCTTTCAGCTTATCCGGGAGGTCTGAAGGCCAGTTACCAACACCATTAAGATTCCTGAGTTCTTTCAGTTCTGCCACCTGTGAAACGCTTAGCGATTTGATAACATTTCCGAAGAGTTGAGCACGATTATAACTGATCTCTCCATCAATTTTATATAGATCTGCAGAATATGACAGGATTGCCTCTTTATTAAGACCTGTTGTCCCGGAAGGCAGATCTCCGTCAATCAGCCTCCTGAATGCCATACATAGCGGGTATCTCTTACAGGCATATTCGTTAATAAGATCGATTTGATCCTTTGCAGCATCAACAAAGATTTGTATCTGGTCGGAATTAAGAATGTTAAGGACATTAGAGGCAATGATAGTTACGAAGCTTGTATTATGTCCCAGCTTTGTCTGATCATTATCCCTGAAATACTGGAATCCGCTGTAATCTGCCACTTTACCAGGAGGGAGGAATGTCTGTGATCCGAAATTGCCGGTCATAAAACCGAGGGCATCAAAAGCGATTGTATTTCCCTGGGCTTCATCAGAAACTGTTTGTGTGGTTGTGTACTGGGGATTTTCAAAAGGTTCTCCCATNTCTTCATAGATGTAGATGTNATCCTCTTTTTCGCAAGATGTGATTACGATCAGCGAAAATGTAAATGTCATAATCATCATTGCCAAACTGATCGTGTTAATTCCTGATTTTTTCATTTCTTTATTCATGGTCTTAAGAATTATGGACGTGAATAATAAACTGTCATTTTTGCACTTGAGAGTGTTATGTGATCAATGGCATCAAGCAGAACCTGTCGTGTTACTTCTGCATATGGTACGCTGATTACAGGATTTGATGAAAGTGCATATACTGTATAGGTATATGCTTTGATACCGGGTCCCTGGGAGCAGGGTGGAGCATATTCATTTCTGTCGTTAACACTGTTTATTCCAAGGATTCCGATACCTAAGATATTTCTTACAAGGTTGTGCACGCTTACCGGGATGTTATACAATACCCAGTACCAGTGAATATCTGTTGGTGATGCTTCATGGTGCATAATTAAAGCAAATGCCGCTGTCCCGGCCGGTTCTCCCGACCACTCAAGAGGAAGTGTAGCACTCACTCCATCACAGGTATAATCTTTGGGCAGTAAACTGTCAGATTTTATTTCGTAACTTGAAATTACAAATCCGGATTCACTATCAGTTAAGCCATCTTTCTTAGTACAGCTGGCGAAAATGATAAGTAATAATAATATAATTAATCTTGCCTTTTGCTTGTTTGGATGTCTCCTCATGTTAGCATTTCTAAAAGCTTAGTGAAAGCGATTATCACACTGTAAATCATTTGATAAAAGTATTTCCAGGAGGTTTAAGAACAAAAAGAAATCAACCAATCAATGTTTTTCAATAACTGAACTAAATAATTCATCAACAACCTAAAAGTGAATATGCCGGTTGTTTTGACTACATTCCGGCGGAAATATCAACATTCCTATATTAATCTATTAATCAATATATTAAGTCCGGCTCTGTCAGGTCAGTTTGCTCAGGCGTGATATAGTCTTTATCAAAGGCTTTTCCAATTAATCAAATAAGCTGGAAAATTCGGTAGCAGGTGCACAGCCTGACCGGATTTTCCTCATTCATGTAAACAATTATCTGTGATTAAGTGGGTATCTTTAGATTTCCTTATTGTTTTACAATACGAATCAAAACATAGAACCGCAAAGTGAAAAAAATTGTCATTTCTCTGATGCTTTTAATTGCAGATTTATTCATCATAAATGCCCAGGAAAGGGATATTGATTTTTATATCGGACATGCGAAAGAAAACAGTCCTCTGATCAACCAGGCTGAAAATGAAAAGAAAATAGTATCCCTCGACCTTCAGCAGATGAACAGGATCCTTTATAAACCTGAAATTAATGTGATCTCCGGTTTCACTTTTTCTCCCATTATTACAAGGGATGACAACACCAGAAGCTTTCACCTGGTATCGGAAGGAGCAACGGATTATATCGGCCACGACCTGGCTCTGACAGATGGCGGACAATACCAGGCGCTGGTTTCAATGAGACAACCTCTACTGTCAGGTTCAAAGTATAGGGCTTATGTGAATAAAGCAGACATTTCACACCAGATAAATGAAAACAATATTACTCTGACAATCCATGAGCTTGAGCAGGTGGTAGGTTATCAATATCTTCTTTGCATAAGATCGTTAAAAGAGTCTGAAAATTCCTTATCTCTTATCAGGAACCTTAAGGCGCAATACGAATTGATACAAAAACTTGTGGAAAATGGAGTATATAAGCAGACAGACCTTATGCTTATGCAGATCGAACTGGAGAATTACAACCTTGAATACAAAGGTTATAAGGCGGAATACATTTCAAATCTCTACGATCTGAATCTTATTTGCGGAATATCTGATACAATTGTTGCCAGGCTGCAGGATGTTGATTTCAAAATTAATCCGAAGACTGTCGTAAAATCAATGTTTCTTGCCGGTTTTAAGCTTGACAGCCTTAATATATTATCCGATCAGGCAGTTAATGAGCTGAAATACAAACCTCAGCTGGATCTCATCGCTGATGCCGGGCTTAATGCTGCATATCTGCCATATCCGCGAAGGCTTGGATTAAGTGCAGGACTGGCATTGACCTGGAACATATTTGACGGACACCAGAAGAATATTCAGCGGGAAAAATCAACTGTTAACCTGCAGACTCTTGAATTCCGGAAAAGTAACTTTATGACACAAAATGAAATCAGCCGAAATAAAATTCTTAACCAGATAAATTCTGTAAAAGAAAGAATCATGCTGAATGAAATGCAGACTGATAAATATAAACATCTTGCCGAAGCATATTCAAAAGAGTTAAGTCTAGGTGAAGCATCAATCATGGATTTTAAAAATCTGCTCAAAGATATTGCCGCAAAAAACCAGGAGTTGCTTCAACTCAGGATGGAAAAACAATTCTTTATTAATTCATATAATTACCTGAACTTCTAAAAAACCATTAATGAAAAAGTTATTAATACAGCTATTCGTCTTCAGTATAGTTTATACTCTTTCTTCCTGCAGGCCCAGAAGTACTCCGGTAGATGAGCCGATGCCAGTTGTTTCGGTTAAGGCGGAACAGATAGCAGGCGGAACAATTGAAAATGAAATAAGCTTCAACGGCAGTACGGTCTACCTTAAAAAAAGCCAGGTGTCATCGCCAATTTCCGGTTATGTCGTCAGCACAAACATAAAATTCGGCCAGGAAGTTCAAAAAGGCATGGTACTTTTTGAGTTAAAAACAAGGGAGANCAAAGCTCTGGAATCCGTAAATGATACATCTTCAATATCGGGTACCATAAAAATCCATGCAGGCTCTGAAGGATTTATCAGTGAACTTAATATAAATGAATCAGGAGTTTATGTGGCAGAAGGAAGCATCCTTTGCAGTATTGTAAATAACATAGACCTCATGGTCAGACTGAATGTTCCATATGAGTATGTTTCAATTCTAAGCAGGGAGAAGAAATGCAAAATCAGGCTGGCGGATAATACTGTCATTTCAGGGTCAGTGTTCAGAATACTTCCGTCAGTGGACGAAGCTAATCAAACCCAGACTGTCCTTGTAAAACCCGGGACTTCAAGGCTGATACCGGAGAACCTGAATCTTTCAATATTTTTTACTAAGGAAAAACATGACAAAACGATGCTGGTTTCAAAGTCCTCACTTATGACTAATGAAACTCAGAGTGAATTCTGGGTTATGAAAATTAATGCAGGTGATACAGCGGTGAAGATTCCTGTAACAAAGGGTATTGAAAACGACAGCATAGCAGAAATAATTTCACCGTATCTGAAGGTAAATGATTTGATAATCAGCGAAGGTGCTTACGGATTACCTGACAGCACCATAGTAAGTATTGTAAAGTGATATGGAAAAAATATTCTTAAAGCTTAAAACTCCTTTGGCTGTTATCCTGCTTCTGATACTGGCAGGCGGAGCATTTTCTTATAAAAATCTTAAGACTTCATTATTTCCCAACGTCACTTTTCCAAAGATCAAGATAATCGCTGATAGTGGTGAACAGCCGGTGGACAAGATGATGATAGAGGTTACCAAGCCAATTGAAGATGCAATAAAAAGAGTTGAGTACCTGAGTCTTGTCAGAAGTGCAACTACTATGGGCAGTTGTGAGATTTCGGCATATATGGAATGGGGTTCCGACATCGATCTCGACAAACAGCAGGTGGAATCACAGATAGCCAGGATAAAAAGCAGTCTGCCTCCTGATATTGAAATTACTGTTGAAAAGATGAATCCTTCAATCTTACCTGTGATGGGATATTCAGTGTTTTCGGATACTAAAAGTCAGATTGAGCTGAAAATTATTGCCGAATATATCATAAAGCCATATCTGTCAAGGATCCAGGGTGTCGTTTCAGTTCAGGTTATCGGAGGGAAGGTGAAGGAGTACAGGATCATTCCTGATGAAATGAAACTAAAATTGCTGAAGATCAATCCTCAGGAAATAGTTGATATCCTCCAACAGACAGGCTTTATCAGGTCAACAGGGTATACAACGGATTATAACAGGCTTTATCTTACTGTCACTGATGCTACCGTCCGGAACAAGCAGCAGCTTGAAGACCTGGTCCTGGTAAATAATGGAGTCCGTAAAATAAAAGTCTCAGATGTAGCAAAAGTCGCGATTTCAGAAAGGAATGAATATATCAGGATCAAAGCCGATGGCAAGGATGTACCGCTTATAGCCGTTCTGAAGCAGCCTGAAAGCAACCTGATCGATGTCGCGGACAAAGTAACAGCAAGTGTAAAAGAGCTTGAAAAGATTCTTCCTGCAGGAGTAACCCTGAAACCATATTACAACCAGTCTGAGTTCGTGCACGACAGCATAAGAAGCATCATAGATGTTCTCTGGATCGGGCTGCTCCTGTCTATAGTGGTAGTGGTGATATTCCTTCGTTCTGTCAAGGCCAGCGGGGCAATACTGATAACGATTCCTCTGACTCTTGCACTTACTTTTATTTCACTCAGCGTTCTCGGTTATGATTTCAATATAATGACAATTGGCGCCATTGCCGCAGCTATCGGTCTTATAATTGATGATGCGATCATAGTTGTTGAACAGATACACAGAACTCACGAAGAGTTTCCCGAGAGGCTGCCCAGGGAACTTGTCGGTAAGGCTATAACCTTCCTTTTCCCTGCTATGGTTAGCTCGTCACTGGCCACAATTGTCATCCTCATCCCATTCGAGCTGATGACCGGTATTGCAGGAGCTTATTTTAAGATCCTTACTATGACAATGATAATCACCCTGGTTTGTTCTTTTTTCGTTACATGGATAGGCCTGCCGGTGGTTTATCTGTTGTTTTCCAGGANTAAACCTATGGTGAAAAAAANTGAGATCCATAAGATCAAAACACATAAATGGATTGAATTCTTCATTTTAAGACCTTACATAAGCATATTATTCATTGCACTGCTTATTATTGGCATTGTCTTCGTAATTCCTAAACTTCCAACCGGATTCCTTCCTGATATGGATGAAGGTTCAATTGTTCTGGATTATACCTCACCTCCGGGCACGTCACTTCAAGAAACAGACAGGCTGCTGTCTGAAGTCGATAAGATTATTGAAACTATCCCGGAGGTTAAAACCTACTCACGACGCACCGGTACAGAAATGGGTTTTTTCATTACTGAACCGTACAGTGGCGATTACCTTATTGAGCTGAATAAAAACAGGAAAAAGAAAACGGAAGAGGTTGCAGACGATATCCGTAAAAAAGTCGAATCTGCCATACCTGCACTTACTGTTGATTTCGGGCAGGTGATTACCGACATGCTCGGGGATCTGATGAAAAGTGTGCAACCAATTGAAATCAAGATTTTTGGTGACGATCATAAAAAGCTCGAAGAGCTGTCAAAACAGGTTGCGGACAGTGTAAGTAAAGTGACAGGAACAGCAGACGTTTTTGATGGTATAATAGTCTCAGGTCCTATAATAAGCATAATTCCCAAAGAAGATGTCCTTAAACAGTTCGGATTAAGATCGTCTGACCTGCAGGCCCAGGCTGAAGCCTGGCTTGGAGGCATTGTGGTGGGATCAATACCTGAAAAGGAACAATATACAGATATAAGATTTATCTATCCTCTTAACAATATGACTTCTTTTGCGAGGATAAAAAATATTATGATAAGCACTCCCGGTGGGGAGGATTTCCCCCTTGNTAAATTTGCAGATTTCTCAATACAGAGCGGAGTCTCTGAAATACAAAGGGAGAACCTTCAGACACTGGGAGCCGTAACGGCAAGACTTGATAACAGGGACTTGGGAAGTGTAATAAAAGACATTCAGAAAAAACTATCAGGGATCAAGCTGCCTCCCTCGTACCAGATTGTATATGGCGGTTCCTATGCCGAACAGCAGCAATCATTTTCAGAATTGCTGAAAATACTCATTATCAGCGGNCTTCTGGTTTTTCTGATTGTTCTGTTCATGTTCAGGGACTTAAAGCTTTCCGGAATTGTCATTTTAATAAGTTCACTTGGCATAGCAGGCGGCCTTGTTGCATTGTACCTGACAAACACTCCGCTTAATGTCGGAAGTTACACAGGTNTGATAATGATAGTTGGAATAATTGGAGAAAACTCGATTTTTACAATCCAGCAATTTCTCACGGAGCTTAAGAATTCTGATGTGAACGGAGCATTGAGTTATGCAATATCAGCNCGTCTCCGTCCCAAGCTGATGACAGCCACAGGGGCAATAGCTGCACTTACTCCACTTGCACTTGGTTTGGGTACAGGCTCTCAAATGCATCAGCCGCTGGCAATAGCCGTAATAGGTGGATTAGTAATGGCACTGCCTTTATTACTGATAGTATTGCCCGGACTTCTGAAACTTTTTATCAGGAAGTAAAATGAATGTAGTGGATTTGAAAAATGGTAAAAGTGCAGCAACAGTTACTGATGTGGATGGTGCTCACAGAATTGCTTTTGCTGATTAGTATAAAAAAGGTGTTTCAGGAAAGGCAACTGTATTCTGCAGCAATAAATAGGGATGAAGATTGATATGCTGATATATTGCTTTTTCAGACCTTCTTCTGAAGTGGTCAAAGAAGGAAGGATTTTCTTGACAGAAACAATGAGTTGGAATTATTCCTATCCCCACTTGACCATTATCTGATAAATTTTGAACCATTTTGCTTGAGCCGTCNACCCTGANCACTCTCCGCCGGAGTTAAGTGCCTACCTGCAGCCGGTTGTAAATAACTGTTATCACNTGGATTATTTTTTTGAACTTATGCCTGGCTGAAAGTTGTCAAGGCTACCGGCTTTTACACTATAGTATAAACTACCACTTATTTAAAATACTCATTTACCAGAACAAAAAATGTGGTTCCTGGCCGATTAGATGAGTAATTGTTAAATAAACCGATGATTGCTTTTTCAGAGTTTTTGTCAAAAGTGATGATGGCTGTAAAACCAGGAGATCTACCGCCTTTAAAAGTTAGTTTCTTATTGGATGTTGTTAAATAAAATTCCCACCCCAATGCGTAGTAGTCCTGAAGGTTTATTTGGACTGTTGGATTTTGACTTTGTAAAATAGCTTGTCCTAAACTATTTGTATTTGATGCATTTATTTGCGCCTGAACATATTTAACTAAATCATTCAAATTGCTTCTTAAGTTTCCACCTCCTGCAAATCCTGACAAATCTGAATAAGTNATCGGGCCAGAAGCATTGTGAGGGTAAGCTTTGTTAGTAATATTGTCAATTTTATTTAAAGTAGTTAAAGTCATTTGCAATTGTTGAAAAATGATATTTTGAAAAATATTCTGTAAGGGTAGTTTTGTCTGTCTTTCAAGAATTATTCCAGCCACACCATAAGCAAAAGAACTATAAAATGCATCTGCCTCTTGTATTGTCGTTGGAAGTGTGCCTGGTGTCCTTAACAAGGGATGACTGCTTATGTAATTATAAATTTTTGTGGAGTCGTAGTCCGTAACAAGGTCTGATATTGGTGGTATGTCGTTTGGAAATAATGGCATTCCGCTTGTATGATTTAGCAAATGTTTAAAAGTAATATCNACACCATTAAGGCTTAAATTGGGTGATAAGTTTTGGGGTAAATATGTTTTAATATGGGTATTGATGTCAATTGAATTCTGGTTCAGCCAATAGAGCAAAGCTGTAGCAGTTATGGGCTTTGTAATTGAAGCAATTTCATATAATGTATTTTCATCAGGAAGGATTTTATTGCCTTTTTTTGTTTCCCCATAGTTGTAATAGTTTATTTTGCTTCCATCTATGACAGCAAGAGAAAAACCAGCTGTTTCGATTTTAACAGCATAATCCTTAAAAGTATTATGAACCAGGCTGTCAATATGTGATTTAAGTGGATTGTCGGTGACTATTTTGGAATAGGGATCAGTATCTTTTTCACAGGAAATGATCAACATGGAAATAAAAACAAAAACTATAATAAGATTTGAATTTTTCATAGTTATCTTATTTTTAGTTTAAAGTAACTATAACAAAGTTACTTCCTGATTTTATCAAAGTCAAGTTTATCCCGNTCTTATCATGAGCATGAAGCAGTTTTTTGTATCCCGGTTACACTACTCCCCTTTTTCAGACAAACACAACACTTAAAATAGAATGATGTGGGCTTCTGATATATTTAGTGTTTTCAGACTTACTCGAGAGGTGGTCAAAGACGGACGGATTTTTTTTGGCCAAATATATGGCTTGGAAATATTCCTCCCCCCACAAGAGCATTATCGGAGCCAGTTTGAAGAGCCTTAAAAAGAGAATTCCGCTGAGATAAATTGTTGTAGTTTATTTTATCCAGGGAGTAAATTATTCGGTAATATATTTCAGGACCTATGTTCAGTCAATTTTTAGAATAATCGGATTTAAGGCTAATGTTCTTCCATCTGGCCCTGTTGCTTTAATGTCCTTAAAAGCAATCGTTTGTCCCCTTTGAAGATTAGTAATCAATAATTTCATCTTTTCCGTTATTCGGTTGTCTTTTGCAAACTCCATTTTATCACCAGACTCGTCAGATAAAAGGAAACTAAAGCTGTTTATTTTAAAATTAATATCCCAGGCAAAATCAGGTAATCTGGTCTCAAGGACTTCAACTTTTAAAGCTTCAGCTTTAGACACAACACCTGCACCTTTCCCAGCAAAAACAGCAATTGGATATGGAATAGTTTTTACTCTAAATGTTTTATCAGCAATTTTTTCCCCGTTCACTGAGATCGTTAAAACGCATTCCCCAACATTTGCAGGGACCACCTCCCATCCATTGCTGACTTTTTTAATAGTACCATTCGATAATTTGACGGTAACATTCTCTGATAAAACACCTGGAACGGCTACTTCAACAGGATTTAATATCCCAAGATACAGAACATTCATATTGGTTGCGGCCACAACAGCATCCTGACTGGTTCCCTGACCATCAACAATGAAGGGAATCATGATCATTAAGATTATCATCCCAAACATCTTTTTCATAATTATATAAGTTTTATGTCTTACTGTCAAAGATATGGGTTGTCAAAATTCAAGGCAAGTTTATTTTCCTCGCAGAATTACAGAACGAAACATCTGAAATTGTCTGATGTGGGTTTTCTGACATGTTAAAAGTTTTCAGACCTCCCGTTGAAGTAATCAAAAAAGAACGGATCTCTGATAAAATCAGACATTTAGAAAACCATTGGGAGGGTTCTGTTTTAGTGCCAGTCTCCTGCCTGGTAGCCTATCCAGGTTCACATTAAACCTATAATACGAATTTTGTTTAACTTGCATTAGAAACAAAACCTCAGATGTCAATAATCATCAAAGGATACAATTACGACATCTTCATCTCCTGCCGGCAGAAAGATAACAAAGGCGATGTATTGACCCTCCTTGCATACTTGCCGGCTGGAAAATTGTAAGCTGAGTTGAACTATCGGGAAGATATCAACGCACCTGAGCAAAATACTCTGAAAAGAGAATTTGGTTTAATTACGGTTACCCTTCTGGTTGTAGGAATGCTGGTTGGAAGCGGAGTTTTCCAGAAAATCATACCTATGGCCAAATCGGATCTCAATGAATTCTGGATACTGCTGGCCTGGCTACTCGGAGGGATAATAAGTCTTTTGGGTGCGTTTACAATGGGAGGACTGGCATCAATTACTGAGGATTCAGGAGGAACCTATGAATATTTTAGAATAGCTTTTGGAAATTTCTTCTCCTTTATCTCTGGCTGGGCTGATTTCATGATTATTGGAACAGGTGCGAGTGCCGCAATTGCAGTCTTATTTGCAGAGTCAGTAAATCAGGTAATCCCAATTCCGAATCCATTACATTCATTAGAGACCTTTTCCATTGGAAGTCAGATTTTCCCTTTCAGGGATTTTGGGATCAAGATTGTTGCCATAATAACTGTAATTATTCTTACAGCAATAAATGCGATTGGTACAAGGGAGAGCGGCTTCATAAATAATCTAATAACTTCTTTAAAGATATTTGGGATCCTGGTCATCATTTTACTCGGTTTAATACTCCCTGTTCAAAACCCGGTCTCAAATCGGGAAGTAATTTATATTACAGGAACAGTAACCGGAATCTCTTTCATAAAGAATTTTTTTGTCATATTGGTTGCCGCCCTCTGGGCATATGAAGGATGGAGTTTCGCGGCTAATGTAACCGGGGAGGTTGTAAATCCCAAACGGAATATTCCACTTGCTTTGTCCTTAGGCATAGGGATAACCATAATTATTTATATTCTGGCGAACTATGTTTATATCCATGTGCTTACTCTGCCTGTATTAGCCTTATTGAATGATAATGATGTCGCGGCAATAAATGTAGCCGGAGCCTTGTTGGGAAGACTTGGAATAAGTTTTGTGTTGATACTTGTTATTGTCTGCACACTTGGCGCCATCAACAGCAACATCATAAGTTTACCGAGGAAATATTTCAGAATGGCCCAGGAAGGATGTTTCTTCCGAAATGCTGCAAGGGTAAATTCCCGATTTAAGACTCCGGTCGCTGCGCTGATCTATTCAATGGTCTGGACCTGCCTGCTTATCTTTTCAGGGTCTTTTAATCAGTTGACTGACCTTGTAATCTTTATTGGGTATATCTTTTATGGGATGCTTGGAGTGGCACTCATCAAATTAAAAATGAATGGAACAATAAAGGAGAATGTGTTTGGTTATCCCTACGTTCCGGTAATATTCTTTATTTGTGCTACCTCCCTGACAGTAGTTCAGATCTGGGAACACACAGAGCAATCATTCATTGGTCTTTTACTTACATTGACAGGAATCCCTTTTTATTTCTTATTTAGCAGCAGATTTTCAAGAAATGCCGGAAAAACTCATCGTATGAATTAGTGAAGCTTTGGATTAATCACTTTATAACCTGGAATATTAAACGACTGATTATAACCCTGATTTCAGGCATACTAATTTTTTCTTATTTATTCACAGTGAATTCTTTAATCTCATAATAATCTGTTCCTTTACCACAATCTCTTGTTTTCAAGCCTATTGTGATTTTCCCATTGATAGGGAAAATTGTGTCTGCCCATGGTTTCAGATTAGGAATACTGTCAGCCTTGATGATTTCTGTACCAATTTTTATATCCCATCCCCAGCAACAATAAAGCTTTTCAAAATGAAATGCAACAATTTGAACATCTGTTGTGCTGTTAACAACGTTCTCTGTTTCGTTTCTCTTTTCACAGTTTGTCGCTGAAAAGATAAAAACGAGAAGCGTAAGGAATTTTAAATATCTCATACGTTGTTATTTGTACACGTATTCTGCCTCCCCGTTTACCTTTACCGGGTAGTCTTTATCATTATATTCGTATGAGTTGGAAAGAATACTAACCTTTTGAGTCCCCTGATCAACTTCAAAATAAAGTGTATAAATTTCTTTTGTAATATTGTTTGGGTTGGTAAATTTACCAGGGGACATTAATCGCTTAAACGCCAGGAAGGGATTATGCATGTTATCATATTCGTATTCATTGGTTGTCCATAATTCAGCTATTCCTGTTTGCGGCACACGGTATTTTGATTCTTTTACTAAATTTCCTTTTTCATCATATATATAATCAATGTAATAGGAAATTACATTCTGCCAATACATTGTTTGCCTGCTAATTCTGCCCTTATCAAATGTAAATTCCGAGTACTCTGAATTATGTACCGAAGGTCGGGTGTAAGTCTTTCTGGCCAATTCTCCATTATCTTTATATTCAAATGTCTGCGTCAGACTTTTGTCTGTATTACCAGGATTAATCCATTCTTTCCTTTTCATAGCTGCTTCAACGACACTGCCCAGACTGCTGAACATAGCAGGATCCATATAAAATTCAGAAGTTTTCAATTGATTATCATCGTTGTAGTAATGCCGTGTATAATGGAATTTGGTCTTTTCTTCAGTTACCAGGTTTGCATAATTATATTCATACTCCAAAAAAATCTTGCCGTCCGCCTTTATCTTGCTCAACAAAGGAATATCGGAGTTCTCAACACTTAAATAGGTTTCTTTTTCGCATGAAAATAAACTGAGAGAAAAGACAAACATTAATGCCATCTTCCTCATGATATCAGGTTTAGTGTTAATAATTTCACAGCAAAAATTAAGCCAGAGTTAATTAAAATTTGATTTTCTCAATACTCACACTCACACTTTTTCTTTTGTGCCAGTTTTGGTGCCAGGATTTGTACCATATCGGTAAAAANCCCTGGAATCTTTTACAATTATTCTCTNACAAAATTTACTTGTATAAGCAGACACAAATTTGCGAAAATCCTACTTATTTTATTTCTAAATTAGACATGTTTTTAAATATCCCCGCATGCATTAATAAATGAAAGCAGCTTTTTTCTTTATAATCTCTAATCTATTTCTTATTCTCTTTGCCCCTTACTTGTCTGCCCAAAAAACATTTCGAGCATTTCCGCTTAAATCAGCCATTCAAATTGATGGAAAATTCGAAACAGAAACCTGGTCAGGAGCCGACAGTGTTTGCGCTTTCATCCAGATGGAGCCAACCCCCGGAGAACAGGCAACTGAACCGACATCTGCATGGTTCGGTTATGATGATAAAAATGTTTATACTGTATTCAAATGTTACCAGCGAACTCCTTTAGTTGCCAAGAACCAGAGCCGTGACGCACTTTCAAAAAATGATGATGAAGTCGGNCTGGTTATAGACACTTACAATGATAACCGCACAGGGTATGGTTTCATCATAAACCCGCTGGGAACCCAGATAGATTTCAAAATAAATGATGACGGGAACAATATTGACCTGAACTGGGATACTGAATGGAAATGTGCCGTAGCAGAATTTGGCGGGGGATGGTGTGTTGAAATCAAGATCCCCCTTACAAGCCTGAAGTTCAAAAAGGGACTGGACACATGGGGTATTAACTTTGGAAGGATCCTCCGCTCTGATCTTGAAACATCCTACTGGACCGGCCCTCTTTCAAATGATTTCAGGATATCGCAGGGCGGCAAGGTTACAGGGCTCAACACTATGGGCAGGAGGATGCAGCTTATGCTGTTTCCGTATCTTTCGGTATTTAAAACTACCAGCGAAAAGATAAAAGCTGGTNGCGGAGGAGATGTCAGATGGCAGATTTCCCCGAATGTTTCTCTGAACGGAACTGTTAATCCGGATTTTTCGACAGTTGAAGCCGACCAGGTGCAGATTAATCTTACAAGGTATGAGCTCAGTTATCCGGAGAAGCGCCTTTTCTTCCAGGAAGGAAATGAAATGTACAACACTCGTTATAGAACCTTCTATTCACGCAGGATACAGGATATTGATTTTGGTGAGCGATTTAACGGGAAAATTGGCAGTTACCAGTTCAATGTTTTAAATGTAAGAACACCAAGGATGCCTGAAGATAGAGAGCATTATTTCTTTACAGCAGCAAGCATCAAGTGTGATATCCTGAAATCTTCGGCTCTTGGCCTTATTATGGTAGATAAAAGCGGAAACAATTCATTCACCAGATCTTTAGGTCTCGATTACAACCTGAATCTTGGCAAAACATGGTATCTGACGGGACAATTCGTAGGAAGTGCTCCTGGTGATTTCTGGTCTCATAGTGCCTGGTTTATGCGATTTGCAAGGGAAAACAATATCTACCATTATCANATAAGATACAATAATGTAGGCAGTAATTTCCGTGAGAATGTAAACCAGACAGGATTCATAACCGATGACGACCGCAGGGAGATTGATTTTGAAGGAACATATAANTTCTGGATCAGGAACAAGGTCATCGAGTATATCAATGTTGGTTCGAACAACAATATTTTCTGGAGCCAGCAAGGTATACGGAGAAGCTGGAATACTGACAATTCGGTTGATGTTTACCTTACAAACAGAATTAGCGCTGGTTACAACTACAATAATGAGTACAAGCTTTATGAGAAGGATTTTTATAATCACAGGCATGAATTTACCCTGGGTTACAATACCGAAGAATGGAGCCATGTTCAGACAGGATTCTCGACGGGCAGGAATTTTGACAGGGATTTTTATTTGTATAGCGGAGGCTTCAGGATAAAACCTGTTAAGAACCTGTCACTTGAATACAGCACATCTTATCTTCGTTTCGTTCCCGATCCCGATTCAGGCTCAACGTTCATTAATGTGCTGACAGTAAATTACAATTTCAACAATGATCTTTGGATTAAAGTTTTTGCCCAGAACAGTACAAGCAACGAAAGGGTTTACCTTTATGGCCTTTTCGGATGGCGTTTCAAGCCTCCCTTCGGCGCATTGTACCTTATTTATTCTCACGACAGCAATGTACTTACTGATATTCCGGCGCGTCTTGACAGTTTCTTCGTGAAACTTACATTGCCTTTAACCGTTGTAAAATAGAGATCNGGACTAAAGGATATCCTTAAAATANTCGGCAACCGATTCCCAGTCAACTGTATCATCTGGTTTTTTCCCCAGTTTCTCATAAAGGTTCCTGCGGCTCTTTTTATCATCAATGGCGATTTTAGCTGCAAAAAAGAGAACCTCTTCCGCAACTTCAATCGGTACAACCACAACCCCGTCCCAGTCACAACCGATAATATCACCCGGACGAACCATAACCCCACCACAGGCTACAGGAACATCCACATCCATTAATTCAACACGTCCGGGTATTATAGTACGTCCGATACCTTTGCAGGCGACAGGATTTTTCTGAAGAATTATCTCATCAGTATCCCTTGCATTCCCATCNGTAACTATTCCAACAACTCCATCAGCCTGCATGGCCATGGAATTGTTCGAACCCCAGTAGCCGCATTCACGGGCTCCGTTTGTGGATGTCACTATCACGCACCCGGGCTTTGTGGTGAGCCTGGCATGAGAGCCTCCTGATTTATTCCAGATGTCGTGCTGCAGCAAGGCGTCCTTCCGGTCGATCACCGGCATCCGGCGGTTAGTCGGAATTACACGCATTGTTACTGCCGGCCCCCAGAAACGCATTCCCATCCACAGAGGACGGATTGACGGATCCATCAGTGTCAGGTCAGCCCGGCCGACAGCATCAAGTCCATCTGTTACATCTGTAACCCTGAGAAATTTACTGAACCTCGCAGCAAGTGCATAAGGATCCCTGACCTGATTTAATACTGGTTTAGCCTGACCTGATGTATGCGATGCCCCGGAGGCAGGAGCCGGTGGCGGAGCTATTCCCATACCTACAGCAGCAGCAGCAGATAGTTTAAGGAAGTCACGACGGGAGGAGCCAATCATGCCAGTTCTGGTTTTTTTCATTTTCGTATGATTTTAAGTTTATGAAAATTACAGATGTTTTTATAAAACAATGATCAGTTATGCAGATCGTTGATATAAAGATACAAATTGTGGTAAAATCCTTTTTCACACTCTATTTTCTGTCTTCTCCTTTCTTATTGAAGAATATTTTAACTTTGATTATTCAAAATACTAATGAGTAAAATGTCACTACTGAAAAACTTTTATAAGTATTTAAGTAGTTCAATTCTCTTAACATTGCTGCTTCTCAATGTGATCTCCTGTAAAAAGGATAACGATCCAGCCAATTATGATGAATCATTAGTTAGAAAGGAAGACTCACTTAAAACCTATTCACCAACAGTCAAATTTGAAGTAACTGGTCGTTTACTTGAAGGGAAACGCATTGATTGTATTGAACCTGACTACAAAGGTAATACCTGGATTGCAAGTGGCCAGGAACTTTTCCACTATAAAAACAGGATTCTGGAAAACTCATACCCTCTGGACTTTTCAATCCTTGATATCTCAATTGCAGGTGATGAATCGTTATGGATTGCAACAAATGGAGGAGGATTGGGGCATCTTACTAAAAATGGTATTACCTGGTTTACAATGNCTAATTCGGGTATACCCAGGGATTATATTGCAAATGTGGAGGTTGGATTAGATGGAAGGGTCTGGTTCTCCAGTGGCGCCTCTGATTATGGGGGGCTGGTGGTTTATGATGGCAAAAAATTTAATCTTCTTAATCCCGAAAATTCGATGCTGAACCAGCATGTTATCTGGGATATCGGGATTGACCATATTGGTGCTATCTATATAATGACATTAAGTAAGGTACACAAAACAAACATTTACAGAATTTCCGGAGATTCCTGGGAATGCCTTGGTAATGAAAATGGGACATTTTATTGGGTGTTCGTATTTACAGTTAGTCCAATTGGTAAAATTTATCTGGTCGAGGATTTTATGGCTTCCTCCTCTACAGCCGATACAAATAAGTTTTATCTATATAAGAATGATGAATGGAAAAGGCTTAAGCCAGATTTTATGAATTCCAGACTTTCTTTTTTTACGGCACTCAAAGCTGACAGAAGAGATTATTGCTGGGCTGCTGATATAGAGGGTAATTCATTTTTACTTCATGTCTTTAATGGCAATGCATGGGAATCAGCTCCGCCAGGACTTTTCAACGGGGACAAAATTTCAACAATAGAAACGGATTTCGATAATAATGTATGGATCGGTACTGCTCAAAATGGTGTGTTCATATTAAAACAATGACTGAAAGCTCCACTGACAGAGACATTACCTATACTGACTTTTTAATACTTCATTTATTTTTTGTTTTTCGGGGTCTGCTCCCAAATATAAAATCCAATGCCGGCCATAGTTGAGTATGATAACCAAAAGGATAATCACCCCACGAAAACAAGTAGCCTCCTTTTATCCGG
>JGI20214J51088_10001077_pt1 | contig 18565 bp, 17 predicted proteins | sample WetSurMetagenome_FD_51088 | JGI IMG/M metagenome (IMG submission 51088) | reverse complement strand
GATTTTGGTAAATTAGTTAAAGCTGTATGAGTAATAACAGGTTTAGTTGTATCTGAAGAGGCACTAAAGGAATAATAATTTGTTGGCGCACCTGCGGGAGACGTAACTGTTCTGGCAAGTGAATCGGTTGCCGTTAAATAATAATTATATATTCCTATACCTGATAATGTAATATCACCTGACCAGTTGTCACCTGAACCATGAGTTAAGTTTACCTGTGTCCAGGATGTACTATTTTTTGCATAATACAATTTTGCAGTAGAAGGATTAATACCTGAACCGGAAGGAGTAATTACGCAACTAACTGTTCTTGCACCCGAAATTTGTTCTGTATTACCAAGTGGCGTATGCGAAATTGAAGGACCAACATCAATAGGCGCTGTCCAGGCTTGCATTGTTCCAGTTTTATTATCAAACCAGAAAGGCCAAATTTTTCCATTCGTATAAGTAATACCAATATAATCACCCATATAGTAAGTGATACCGGGTTCAATAGCAGGTTTCCATCTATGATCTGAAACCTTAATATCAGCCCATGTATTTCCACCGTCAGTCGAACGCGACATATAAGTTTCGCAAGAATCTGCTACAGAAGGATAATTTCTATTATCATAATAGAGTACATTAACACCACCATTTGCATCAACACAAACACAGGGGAAAAATTGTACTTTTCCATTATTCAAAGCGTCTTGATTTACTCTAACACCAGAAGACCACGTTGTTCCACCATCGGTAGATTTATGGAGTATGATATCAGCATCCGAACCAGCGGGTGATAAATTTTTCTGAGCATCGACAATGTAAATCCATCCGTTTCTTGTACCTCCAGATTTATCAATTGCCATCCTTGGGAAATCATTAACTCTTACTCCCCATCCATTAAAATTATAATTATCGCGAATTCCACCCGAATTAAATATTGTTTCATTCGCATTCCAAGTAGTTCCACCATTTGTAGATTTAGACAACCCAACTCCGATTGAAACACTTGATTGCTTCGACCAACAAACATATACTACTCCACCAGGACCAATACATACATCTGCTCCTTGCGAGTTTGTCGAAGGTGAATTTATTTGCTGAGCTGAAGACCAAGTAACACCACCATTAGTTGTATATGATACTCTTATATGCCATGTTCCAGAAGTATAACTCCACGCTGTATAAGTCCTACCATAATAAGGGCTTGTTGGAACATCATCAGTACCTGTTAAATTTTTATCACTTGGAGTTCCTCCCGGAATGTTAAATGGGGAAGACCAGTTTACTCCATAATTAGTTGAATATTGGCCTATCATCTGATTATTTGTTACTGCTGTATTCAATGTTGTAAACACAAACGTACCATTTTTATCAATAGCTGGAGCCGGGTCACTTGCCCCTACCGGACAATTTTGCATTACATCGTTTCCGTACCAGTTAAGTCCGCCATTAGTCGAGACATAAACGCCCTGTGAAAAGGTTGACCCTGCCGTTGTATTTGCGGAACCAAATAACAACATAGGAAAAGCCGGATTACTTACTAATATTATTTCATCCTGTTGATTAGAATTTGGAAGTACTCTGAAATTTGGTGCAACAGCCAAAACTCCTGTTGGAGTATCGTAATATATCGTTTGTTTGTTTGGATTTTCCCATGGTACATAAGGAAGTTTTACATATTTTCCTATCGGGGGTTTCACTGATAGTCGAGGATCAATCGACCATTTTTCTTGACTAATTACATTCCCGCAAAAAACGAGGACAAAAAAGATTGCTAAAAATTTCTTCATAAAAGAATAGTTTATTTGTTAAAGATTGATAAATATAATGGAAATAATTATCAGAATATATGTACAAGAGGGAAATTAGTTGTAAACAAATGTTACAATTGCTTTACGTATAAATACCCATATCAAATAAAAAAGTGATTATTATTCATATTAAATATAATAATCACTTTTAAGACTTAAATATTATTTATTATTTCTTTGAATTGTCCCCGTCATAAGGTACTATTACAACTTTCCACGCATAATCAGAATAACACTCTTGCAATTCTAATAATTCGTTATTATATGTGTATGTATATGTATGATATCCTCCTGAATTAGCCAGAACTCCAACAGTACCAACTAATATCGGGGTGCGTGAACTCGCATTTCTATATATTTCAAATGTTAATGATTCCCATATAGGATTATTAGGGTTTAATGTCCACCAACCTGATAAGTTAATCTCAAAATCATCTGTATCTTCACATAATGTACTAAATGATGTTAGTCCTGAAATATATGTTTCTCCTCCTACACAACCCAAATTTCCTGTATTTAATATTTGAACGGATGTTCCATCTGATGTTAACTGGTTGATTGTTAAACATCCCACAACAAATCCATCATCAGTGTTACTACTGTTTTTTGTTCTATCATTTTGGACTACGGGATTTTCTTTCTGACAGCCGAAATTACTAAACGATAAAAACACAACAACTAACAAAAAGATAACTTTTTGTAAAACAATAAATGTTTTTTTCATAAGAATTTAGATTTAATTTTTAAAATGGAGAAATAAATTTAATTTACTTTACCTTTACTTTATTGTCAATGCTAATACAATCTTTTGATTATTATTTATTACCGATAATAATATTTATTAATTTACTGAATAATAATATATTATTTAAATGATACATCATTTATAAATATATTTTTACCATTTTTTTTTACTCTTTTATTCTTCTATAATTTTTCTTTTCTACGTTTATGAATATTTCAATTATTTATAATTTGTCAAATAAGTATTATTTAACTTTTTAAAGAATTTAAATAATCTTTTTTTTATATTTTATTGATATTTGAATATGGATATATTATCCTAAATTATGATTATGAACGATTTTCAGAAAATATTTAAAGATAAAATCTTGCTTGCACCGATGGAAGATGTTACCGAGCCGCCGTTTAGGTTAATTTGCAAAAAACTCGGTGCGGATATTACTTACACAGAATTTATTTCTTCGGATGGTTTAATCCGTGACGCAAGGAAAGCAAGAAATAAACTTTTTTATTACAAAGAGGAAAAGCCTGTAGGCATTCAGATTTTTGGTAAAGATGCAGAAGTAGTGAGTGAAGCCGCAATGATTGCAGAAACGGCAGAGCCTGATTTTATAGATATAAATTGCGGATGCTGGGTAAAAGATGTTGCACTTAAAGGTGCGGGTGCGGGATTTTTGAAAGACATTCCCGGAATGAAAAATCTTGCGGAAAGTGTTTTAAAAAGCGTGAAACTTCCGGTTACTTTAAAAACCAGATTGGGATGGGACGAGAAATCCATAGTTATAGTTGAAGTAGCAAAAATTATGGAAGATATCGGGATACAAGCTTTGACCGTACATTGCAGAATAAGAGGACAGGGAAATAAAGGTGAAGCAGACTGGAGCTGGGTAAAAAAAATAAAAGACAGCGGGATAAATATTCCGATTATTTTAAACGGTAATATAAAAACTCCCGAAGATGTGAAATTCGTATTCGATAACTACCAGCCGGATGCGGTTATGATTGGTCAGGCGGCAATAACTAATCCGTGGATATTCAGGCAAACAAAATATTTCCTTGAAAACGGAGTAAACGAAGTAGTTCCCACTTTAAAAGAAAGGATAAATACTTGCCTTGAACATTTAAAACTTGCTGTCGAATTTAAGGGTGAGAAGTATGGAGTTCTCGAATTCAGGAAACATTATTCGGGATATCTTAGAGAGTTCAGCAATATATCCCAGATAAGATTGGAGTTGATGAAATTCGGCGAATACGCTCCGATAGAAGAAAGATTGATTAAATTCAGGGAAGAATTTTGTAATGAATAAAAATTTTCAATTTATAATTTAGATTTTTATTTTAAATATTAAAAACGGGAGGTTAAAATGCAAGCTTTAGTCGGTGTTCTTATTGTGTTCGGAGGATTTATCGGTTTTATCATTTTAATAGTCCTTATCCGTTCATTCAGGATTTTAAATGAATATGAAAGAGCCGTCATATTCAGACTCGGAAAATTTTCAAAAGTAAAAGGACCGGGTTTGATAATTTTAGTACCAATTGTTGACAGAATGGTAAGGGTTAGTTTAAGAATAATTGCACTGGATGTCCCCTCTCAGGATATTATTACCAAAGATAACGTATCGGTTAAAGTAAATGCTGTTGTGTATTTTCAGGTTATAGACCCGAACAAGGCTATAATACAGGTTGAAGACTTTATGTATGCAACATCACTCGTATCTCAAACCACACTAAGAAGTGTACTGGGACAAAGCGAAATGGACGAATTGCTATCGCATAGGGAAACTATAAATGCAAAGCTAAAAGTATTAATCGATAACCAGACCGAACCGTGGGGAATACAGGTAAATAACGTTGAATTGAAAAACGTTGACCTTCCGCAGGAAATGATTAGAGCAATGTCCAGACAGGCAGAAGCAGAAAGAGACAAAAGGGCAAAAATTATTAACTCCGAAGGTGAATTTCAATCNGCACAAAAACTTGCAGATGCGGCGGATATACTCGGGAGTAATGTCAATGCAATGCAATTAAGATACCTGCAGGTAATGACGGAAATTGCAACTGAAAAAACATCTACTTTAATTATTCCATTACCAATGGAAATTTTAAAGTATTTTCAAAGTATGACAAAATAAAATGATTAATAGAAAAATATTAACAATCATTTTCTTAATCCTTATAAATATATATGGATTTGATGTAACTCAATTTGCAAAAAGAGCAGAGTATGACTGGGTTCAGGATAAATTGAATTCGATGACACTCAGGGAAAAGATTGCTCAAATGATTATATCTTATTCGGATGGATATACAATAGGCGAAAACTCTAATGAATATAATAGGATAAAGAATCTTATCGTTAACCAGAAAATCGGAGGACTGATTTTTTTCAAAGGAAACTCCGTCCAGGAAGCAGAATTAATAAATAAATTTCAAACACTATCGGAAACGCCTTTATTAATTTCCCAGGATTTTGAAAGAGGAACTGGGATGAGATTGGAAGATGGTTCGATATTCCCCAATAATATGGGACTTGCGGCAACAAGAAATATTGAACTTGCATATCAAATGGGTCTTGCAATTGCAAAAGAATGCAAAGCATTGGGAGTTCATCAAAATTATTCTCCTGTAATGGATGTAAATAATAATCCAAAAAATCCTATTATTAATGTCCGCTCATTCGGTGAAGACCCAATGCTCGTTTCGTCTTTCGGTACAGCGGTTATAAAAGGTTTACAGGAGGGCGGAATAATAGCTACAGCAAAACATTTTCCGGGACATGGTGATACCGATATAGATACTCACAACGACTTGCCGGTTCTGAATTTTGACCGTGAGAGATTGATGAATGTTGAACTTGTTCCTTTTAAAGGTGCGATTACTGCTGGAGTAAAATCCATAATGACTGCCCATATTTCTTTCCCTGCTTTTGAAAACTCCCCATACATTCCGGCATCGATGTCAAATGGAATAGTATCGGGTTTACTAACAGATGAGCTTGGATTCAAAGGATTAAAGATTACCGATGCTTTAAATATGNCAGGAATAACGAAACATTTTTCTGCAAAAGAAGTAGCTTTAATGTGCGTAAATGCGGGCATAGATTTAATTCTTATGCCTCAAGGAGAAGTGTTAACCATCGATGCAATAGAATCTGCCGTAAATAAAGGCGACATTACCGAAGAAAGAATTACTAATTCGGTAAGAAAAATCCTCGATGCAAAAAAATGGCTTGGTATTGATACAGAAAAGACTGTTGATGTAAAAGCGGTTTCATCCATAGTCAATTCGGAAGAATCAAAAAAACTATCGCAGTTAATCGCAGACGAATCCATTACATTGGTAAAAAATACCAACGGAAATATTCCGTTCGGAAGAAAAATGGTAAAGAAAAAAGAAACATGTCTTGTGATTTCCTTAAATAACGGAAATGAGAAAGCCAATTCCGATTATTTTATGGAGATATTTAATGAAAAAGGAAAAAATTATTTTAGTAAATATAGAACTTATGACATAAATGGTGAAGTAAAAAATGCTGACCAAATTATTAAAGATGCACAAGATTTTGATAATATAGTTATACCAATATATGCTAAAGTAAAAATTAAAACCGGTACAGTTGGACTTCCAAAATCTCAACTTGAATTGATAAATAATTTAGTTTTAAACGGTAAAAATGTCTGCGTAATATCTTACGGAAATCCTTACCTGTTACAGGGTTTTAAAGATATTGACAGTTATATTTGTGCATATGGAGATGGTGTAAGTTCCATTAATGCCGTAGCAAAATGTTTATTCGGCGAGATTCAATTCAAAGGAAAACTACCGATTACGATTTCAGAAGAATATAAATTCGGTNACGGATTAACAAATTAATATATGATTGATAAAAAAATAATACAGGACTTAAGAAAAAATTACAAATTAAAATCTTTAGACCAAAAGGACGTTCTCGAGAATCCTTACGAGCAGTTTACAGTTTGGTTCGAGGAAACGCTGAACTCACATTTACCAGAACCCAATGCAATGATTCTTGCAACCGCAACGAAAGACGGAAAACCATCTGTCAGGACTTTACTTTTAAAAGGATACGATGAAAACGGATTCATATTTTATACAAATTATGAAAGCAGGAAGGGTAAAGAGTTAGCTACTAATAAAAACGCCTCCATTCTTTTTTTCTGGCCCGAACTCGAAAGGCAAATAAGACTTGAAGGAACTGTAGAAAAAATTCCACAGGAAGAATCTGAAAAATATTTTAACACACGCCCATATAAAAGCCGCATAGGAGCATGGGCTTCGAATCAAAGTGAAGTTATCGAGAATAGATTTTACATAGTCAAAAAGTTTTTAAAATATTTTGTAAAATTTCACAGCAAGGATATTCCACTTCCTCAATATTGGGGTGGGTATGTTTTGAAACCGGATACGTTTGAATTCTGGCAGGGAAGAGCTAATCGCCTACATGATAGAGTGAGGTACAAACTCGAAAATAAAATATGGAAAATAGAAAGATTATCACCTTAAATATTACAACCAATTTATGAAAAAATTCTCATTAATCATTTTCTTATTGATTGCAAATTTTGCGACAGCTCAATTTGATTTAAAAAATCCAACGGCAATATCATTAAACGGAGGATTCTTTTTACCTTATTCTTCGGAAACATTTAAAACCGGTGTAAATATAGGAATAGATATTCAGCATAAAATAAATCCTGTTTATTTATTTTTTAACCTGGCATATAATGTTTCTGCAAGGAAAAAAATTGAACCAAGTCAAAGCTACAATAATACGTCAGGTTCGGGTATTTTAGAAATTTCATCGGGTGCCAGAATATTAATTGCCGAAAGTAATTTAAATTATTTTATAGACGCCGGACTGGGATTGTACGTTGAGAAGAAAGGTGCATATGAAATGAGTGTAAACGGAAAATTGACTTCATTTCCATCGGAAAACAATGCAACACTTGGCGGGAACTTCGGGGTTGTTGCAGAATATCCATTAAATAAAGATTTCGATTTTGTAGCAAGAGCAAAATATCATTTATATTTCGGCGTAGGTAACTCCCCTTTTCTTAATACATATTTTGGGGTTATGGGAGGAATTAAATATAATATTAAATTCTAATAAACAGAAAAATAATATACATCCGGTTATAAACAGATAAATCGCTATTAATTTCTAATTAATTTTTTTAATAAAACATCTTCTGCGTTTGTGCTGGCGGGAATCATAATATTTCCAGTGTCCCTGTACCTGAACGTTCGTCTCAAGTTCGATATTGGATTCCGCTGAAATGATTTTATTTTTAATACACGATTTTGTAAACTCTGTCATTAGTAAAGCATCCGCACCTTTTCCTTGAAGGTCAGGCCTTATGGCTCCGAGATATAAATCGACATACTTATTACTTTTCCTTAATGCACGCAATAAATATATGAAACCAAACGGAAATAACTTCCCTCTTGTCTTTTGCAGTGCTTTTGTTAAAGACGGCATACCGATTACAAAACCGGCAACTTGATTTTCATTATCAAGTAAAATTTTTACGTATTCGGGTACGATAAATCCAAAATACTGCTTTATATATTTTTGGATTTGTTTCTCACTTAACGGAACAAACCCGAATAAATCTTTATAGGAATCATTAATTAAATCGAAAATACCTTTTCCATACGGCATTAAATCTTTAGCCTTTTTTGCTTCCACTACTCTTATATTCGATTTACTTTTTACTATTGCGGCAATTCTTTCTGCTTTTTCAGGTATTTCCGTCGGAACTTTTATTTCGAATTCCACCCAATCGGCTTCTTTTTCAAAACCAAATTTTTCGAGGTGTTTGGGATAATAGCTGTAATTATAAATCGTAGCCATAGTACCAACTTCATTAAATCCATCTATTAACATTCCTTCGTAATCAAGGTCGGTAAATCCCAGTGGTCCTTGAATATATTCAAGATTTTTTTCTTTAGCCCAATTTATAACTGTATCAATTAACACTTTTGATACATCCTCATCATCGATAAAATCAATCCATCCAAAACGAATAGCTTTTTTACCCCATTTCTCTATGAATTTATGATTTATTATTCCTGCTATTCTTCCGGCAAGTTTATTATCTTTATATGCAAGCCAGAGTTTGCAATCACAATATTCAAATGCAGGATTTTTACCGGGAGAAAGAGTCTGAAGTTCATCTAATATTATTGGAGGCACCCATTGTATGCAATCTTTATAAAGTGTATAAGGAAACTTAACAAATTTCTTTAAAGCACTCTTACTATTTACTTCTTTTATATATATACTCAAATGACTAATTTAATAAATTTTGTTTAATGGAATTTACAAATTTATAATTATTAATAAAATATAAATTGACAAAAAACTTAACTTCATAGGAATATTGCTTCTCTATACTAAACGATAATAAGAATAATTATGCAGGAGTAATTAACAATTCAAGTACTAAACATTCCCAACAGGTAAACTTACTGTAAAGGTTGTTCCTTTTTCAATTTCACTTTCGACCGATATAGTTCCATTATGTTTTTCAATCATCTCTTTGCATAACATTAATCCAAGTCCTGTCCCTTTTTCCTTAGCGGTACCTTGTGTGGAAATGTTCGAATCAATTTTAAAAAGTTTATCCAAATTTTCTTTAGCAATTCCAACACCATCATCGGAAACGGTAATATTAATATCTCCATTAAATTCTTTAGATAGAATAATGATAGACCCTCCCGGATTTGTAAATTTTATTGCATTAGAAACAAGGTTATAAATTACCGTTCTAATCATATTTTTATCGGCTTCAATATAAACACCAATGCCTATTTTATTTAATAACTTAATATTTTTTATTTTTGCGTGAGAGTCAAGTAATTCCAGGATACTTTTTATTTCGAGAAATAAATCGATTTTTTCGGGATTGTAAGCCATTCTACCTGTTTGTAATAAAGCCCAGTTTAAAAGATTTTCGAGTAGATTATAAGTATTTTTTAGATTTTTATAAATGTTTTCCGAAAATTCAACAATTTGTTTTTTGGAGAAATTATCTATTTCACTTTTTAATAATTCCGTATACCCGAGTAAGCCTATAAAAGGGCTCTTTAAATCGTGAGCAATAATGGAGAAAAATTTATCTTTCGAAGCATTAAGTTCTTTTAGTTGTTCATTAGCAATCCCCAATTTTGCTGTTCTTTCTTCAACCTTTTTTTCAAGTAATATTTGCGTATTTCTAAGTTCTTTTTCTGTTTCTCTAAGTTCGGATGTCCGTAGTTTTACTTTTTCTTCAAGTTTTAGATAGTAAATTCTTTTCATATACAACTTATAAAGAGAGAACAATAATATAACAACGACAGTGGCAAATATTAAAATGAACCACCATTTCCGAAAGACCGGTTTTTCAATAGTTATAATCGAAGATGATTTAATATCACTCCATTCACCGGACGTATTTTTTGCAGACACGAATAACCGATAATCCCCCGGAACAAGATTTGTATAACGGATTTTATCGATGTGAAATTGGTCAACTTCATACCAATCCGTATCGAATCCTTCAAGTTTAATTTTATAACGAATAAAATTTTCGTTGTAAAATGATATTCCTCTGAAATTAAAATTAAGCGATTTAAATTTATTCTTTATACTTACATTCCGGTTCAACGAATATTTATTCCCTTCTACATCTTCAGTAAAGTTGAAAAATATTGTCGGAACAGGTACAATATTTTTATCGTATTCGGGTCGGTAGCAAGACAATCCCGATTCCGTACCAATCCAAATATTTCCTCTCGAATCATTTATTAAAGCCGCCCGATTTGTTTCTCTACCGGCTAAACCATTTCCTTTGGTATAAACGATTCCTTCATTTTTACCATCCCATTTTATCACTCCATTATCAGTTCCAAACCAATATTTTCCTGAACTATCCTGTAAAATAGAATAAACAGCAATATCGATTTTAAAACCATTCTCAATATATTTTTCGTATGTATCATTTTTTAGTGTATATAAACCGTCTTTTGTACCGATAAAAGTTCTATTATTTTTATCCTTATAAACGGCATATACGTTATTTGCTCTATCATTACCATTTAAAGAATAATTTTTTACTTTGTTTCCCGAAATAGAAACTAATCCTTCTTGAAATGCCAAAAACATTTCATTGTCATTCGAGAAAGAAATACGTCTGTAAAATCTTTTCTGAATATTTAAATTATCCGGCTCTTCAATTTTATCATTCTTGATTACATAGACTCCGTAATTCGATGTAATCCAAACAACCCCATTTTTATCAGTGGAAACCGAGCTAACTACGTATTCTTTATTGTATTTTAACCATTTAATATTACCATTTTTTTCGAGCTTGCATATTCCCCGGGATGCACAAGCTAACCAAATCGTACCATCTTTTCCTTTACAAATATCCAATACCCGTCCGTTCCCGGGATATCCAAATTCACTTACAGAAAAATTAATTAATGTAATTTTATTATCATTCATAATAGATATTCCGTTGTTATGACCAATAATATATTTTCCCGGGTTATATTCTAAAATTGCAGAAACTTCATCCTCGAGTAATCCGTTATTTTTATAATAATTAACAAAAAATAAATTATTTAATTTGTCTATACCTCTTGTTCCAGTCTGCCATAAATTTTCTTCCCTATCTAAAAAAATGGACGTGCTACCATCACTTCTAAATCCTTCATTATGAGTTAAACTAAAAAGCTCACACGAAACTTTATTTATGCAATAGGTATAATAAAAATTTCCAAAGAATACCAAATTATTTTTACCGGGGACTAAAGAAGGATATTCAAATTCAATTCCGGTTGGAAGTAGGAATTTATCATTTAATATATTCAATTTATTATTTTCGATATAACCAATCCACTTTTTTCCCAATAACCACATTTTTTTATTCGAATTTATTATCTCTTTATCAAATGCAACAGCCAATATATCCGCATATTTTGGAGCTATTAATTTGTTTATGCTATTATCAAAAGAATAACAATCAAATACAGATAATCCATTTTTTGTAGTGATATAAAATTTATTATTATATTCCGTAATTGAAAAGATAAAATCATCCGGAAGTCCATCGGCTTTCGAGAACTTTTTCCAGTTACCATTTTTATAGAGATACAAACCCTGTTGTGTACCTATACAGATTGCAGGATAATCGTTTTCATAAATAATACCTAAAGAAGTTGTACTCAACTCATCTGAATTTTTCTTTTTTTCGGAGAAAGCAATAATTTTCATCGAATCATTTTCAAAATAGACAATAGTATCATTTATAAAATCCGGTAAGCACCAAATAATACCTTTTTCATCGGTCTTTATTTTACGATATCGTGAACCGGGAAGTCCGGTTTTATTATCCATGTTTTCCAGCTGAAATCCATCATAAATAGATATTCCGTTTGCGGTTGTAAACCACATCTTTCCTTTTAAATCCTGGGTAATATCTGATATGTTATTTGTAGGTAAACCGGTTTCTATAGAATAGTTTCGTATAAAATAAGATTGACTTACAGATTTATTATAAATAGATAAAAATAAAATAACCACAAAAAAAAAGTATGACAGTTTCTTTTGTAAACTCATTTTATTGAAAATTTTCCTTCACGGTTTTAAAATATTTTCACTGTATATAATTAGTCAGCATTAATATTAATTACAGTTAAACGAAAAGCTCTCTATTACTGTAATATAATAAAAAACTTTAATTTATTGAATATACTTTATCTTAAAAATATATAATAAATCATTAAAATACAGCAGTTTTTTTACTTTTCCGTTTTTATGCACCAAATTGTATTAAATGGTGATTCGTATGTATCCAAATAAGTCTTGCCCACTCTTTCATAGTAAGCACACCAAAATACGGATGTGCACCGTTCAATTCTATATTCGAATCGGATTCTGAGAATTTTTTTATATAATCTAATAAAATTAATCTGTTTTTTTCAAAATCCCCATCATATTCAATAATAAATTCTTTAGATGTTGGAAGTTCTTTTGTAAATACTTCCGCTTGAAAAACCCTATCTTTAACCATCCTTCCCAATTTCAGATGTTCTTCGTTTAGTTCAGGTTTAATTTTATTTAGTGCTAACCTGATACTTACAGTACAATGCTCAAGCATTTTAGAAGCATTCATTTTTCCCCATTCGGGAGTTGTGTCGGGGTTTAATTTATTTATTCTTTCTATTAACTCCAGCTTATCGACTTCATTAAATAAATTTTTCATATTTTTTTATTAATTAATAATAGAACCTGCTATTTTTAAAATAAATTATAATCGTTATGTATGCGTACAACATTTGGAAATTTAAATTTTTTCCCGAAAAGGTCCTATCACTAATGCAACACTATGATAATTATGAGAAATCATAATCCGTTTTTCTCCAATTTTAAAATGCGAGTGAAAATAACATTATTTCGGTAAAACATTTTCTTTTGGCTTAATAATTAAATATTTATTATCATCAAATTCATAAATCATATCATCAGTTAAGTCAAATTTCCCGGGACAAAAATAGAGCTTTCCAAAATCTACCATAGTAACAAAAGAACTGATTTTTATAGGAAAGTTCACAATCATAGTATCATTTTGACTACGCTTTTCACGGTAAACATTTATCCTGATAATATTTTCAAACGCAAAATCATGATTATGATAATAATAATCGATAATAAATTCTTTTTTTGTAACAGAACTAAGTTCGTTGCAATTTATATTTTTTAATATATCTTCAGGTAAATTATTCCAATTTACTTTTGATGTATCGTGGGAATAATTAATTTCTGCTTCCCTGAAATTGCATCGTTCAAGACTTATAGTATACTTACTTAAACATTCATCTCCGTGAGACATTATCTCCTCCAGTCTGAATTTAACCGAAAATGATGGAGTCTGCGGAGTTACAAATGTTGTAAAACAAATTAAATNTAATAATAAAGCAAAATATTTCATAAGAGTTTTTTTTAATATTTGCTGATTTTATTAAAATATTAAACTAATTATATTAAGTAAATCCAATATTTTACAAATTTTTTCGATTTTTAATCTTTAATAGAAATTAAAAAATATTAATTTTAATGTGTTTTTAAAAATATAAGATTTTAAAGAACTTTTTTAAAACAAAAAATTGTTGTAAATTTATAATTAACTAAACCCAAAATTTATGAAAAAAATAATATTATTAGTTTTTGTTTTAGCGTATTATTCCATTAATTCATTTGCTCAAAACGATGAAATGAAAAAATGGATGGACTATATGACCCCTGGAAAAGAACATCAGGAGTTTGCAAAAATGGAAGGGGACTGGACTTATACCGGTAAAATGTGGATGGACCCGAACGCAGAGCCACAAGCATTTAACGGTAACGCAAAATTCGAAATGCTTCTCGGAGGCAGGTACTCTCAGCTGACTGTTACGGGAAAAATGATGGGAATGGACTTTAAAGGTATTGGAATAGATGGATTCGACAATTCCCAAAAAAAATGGATAAGTATATGGATTGATAACTTTGGAACAGGAATATTATATATGGAAGGAACTTATGACGAAAATTCGAAAAAAATTATCTATAAAGGAAAGGCCGTTGACCCGATGACCGGTAAAGATATGGAATATAAACAAACCGTAAAACAAATTGACGATAAGAATTGCGAGATGGAAATGTTTAACATTTCAGAAGGAAAAGAATTTAAAAGTATGGAAATGAATTATACAAAAAAGTAAAATAACTTCGACTTTAATTATATAAGCCGGATTATTTCCGGCTTTTTTTTAAATTAAATTGGATAAATAATTGGAAATAAAAAGATGGTTAGAATCAGTCGGAAGCTCCATTGATTCTATGGATGCAGATAAATTCGTCCGGTTTTTAACCGATGACTGCATTTTTAGATTCGGTAATCAACCTGAAGTATATGGCAAAGCGAAAACAAAGAATTATGTTGCCGGTTTTTTCGAAATGATAGGAGGAAGCAAACACAAAGTGGTTGACTTCTGGACACGCGATAATACAATTGTATGGCAGGGAGAAGTAGAATATACAAGGCTGGATGGGAAAAAAGTGAGCGTAAATTTTGTAAATATTTTTAAAATGAATGATGATTTAATTAAGGATTATCTAATTTACATTGATAATACACCATTATTTACTTAGTGCTAAAACTTTTTAAAAATAAAACGGAGAGTATACTTAATATATACATTATATTAAGCAAAGCTCTCCGTTTAAACTAATATACTTACAACACTATTTTGTAATTAGTAAATGAAACTATTTATTTAATCAAGAACATTTTTTTCATATCCGAAAAATCTCCGGAAGAAATTTTATAGAAATATACTCCGGAAGAAAGATTTGAAGCATCAAAATCAATAATATAATTACCCGGTAACCTGTATTCATTTAAAAGTAAACTGACTTCTTTACCAAGAATATCATAAACGGACAATTTAACTAAACCCGCTTTTGGTATAGAATATTGAATCTTTGTAACCGGATTAAATGGATTCGGATAATTTTGTGACAAATTAAATTCTACCGGAATTGTCGATTGATTGTTTATCGATGTAATTACACAACTACCATCAATTAATGAGAATTTTAATTTATCAACATTTCCAACACCTGCAGAACCATTATAACCTGAAACACAATATAAGGAACTATCTCTAAGACCTGCTCCTCTAAGATTTGACCTAGCAATTGAGCCGACCGGAAGTGTCTGCCAGCTACCTGTACAGATGTTCCATAAATATGCTGTATTTGAAACGGTTCCACCACTAACTGCTCCATATGCACATGCAATTCCCGCAGAATTTCCTACTTTTACAAAAGTTGAAGCCATCCTTGTCATAGCTCCGCCGGGATAATTCACGAGAGCTGTCCATGTTATTTGAGTGATATTTGAAGGATTTATAACTCCTTTATAACAATTAGCTAAATAAGTACCACCTGTAGAAGCACCACAGAATATATAAATTGTATCTCCAAAAATACCACCACCGGACATACTTAATGGAACTGGTAAATTCGTAGCAGATGTCCATGTGTTGGATTTTGTATTAAAAAATCTTACAGCATTATATTGTACAGTTGTCGAACCAAATAATCCGTCACCACCACCTACACAATATATTAAGCTATCTCTGTATACTACCGTTAATTGGTCGGTACAGGGACTGGGTGTCATTGCCGCCATTTGAGTCCACGAATTTGTTATTATATTAAACTTCATACATATACCATATGCAGAGGTATTGTTATCTCCACCGATAACATAAATTATACTATCACCCGGTAATGCCACAGCCCAGCCTGCAGAAATAGGAGNGGGCATTGTTGATACATTATTTGTCCAGGANTTTGTTACTGAATTATATTTAGCAACATTGGTAAGTTGCGCAGAAGAACCGCCGCCGAATTGATAAATAAACGTTGTATCACCTCTTTTAATTGCCGCGCAACAACTTCTCGATACTGCGTGTGGCGATACCGGTAATACGGACCAAGTTGCAGATGTTAATGGTGAAAACTCACTAAAACCCGTTACATTGGATTTTGTTATTTCACTATTAAAATCTGCATTTTGTGAATAAGTTATAAAACTTACAAAGAACAACATAAATAGTAAAAATGTTAATTTCTTCATTTTTTCTCCTTTTTTAAATTTTAATATTTAGAAAAATAAATTTTAATTAATAGTTCTAATTTGAAACATATTATAAAAAGCAAGAAACAGCTAAGAGAGAAATCTATATCATTTAATTTATAAATAATTTTTATAAAAAAAAAGCTAATTTTAAAATACTCTGTTAAATTATTCTAATATTTTTTTCATTAAATTTTATTTTATCAGCATCATTTTTTTAGTTTCGGAATAACTTCCCGAAGTTAATTTATAGAAATAAATTCCGGAACTTAATTTAGAAGCATCAAAGTCTACCGAATATATTCCTGCAGAAAACTCTTTATTCACTAATTCACCTACTTCTTTTCCAAGAATATCATAAATTTTAATAGTTACAAAATCATTTTTATTTTCCCAGAGATATCTTTCCCCTATATAATATTTCTTTTTCATTTAGAGAATTTCCGAACCTTTTGCCTTGTAGAAATCTAATTATATTGTTCCCTTAACATAATCTATTTTTTCAATAATTTTATCTTTAACTCATTTTATTGGAATTCTTTAATCACTAAGCAGTAACAAGAAACTTGAAAATCAATTTATTGATAAGACTCACAAAAATTACTTACAAGTTTGTACTCCCACTATTTCTATATCTTGTCCCTCAGCCGTATATTCAAATACCTTGGCTCCACATAAACCTTCATTACCAGGGCAATATGCAACATACCAGCCAGATGCAATACCACCACTCGGATCAAAGTTCACCCACGCAAATTCATCTACTGCAGTTTCAGTTACGCCTCTTAAAATAATTTTCCCACTTTGTAAGTCTTTTATAAATACAGTCTGACCACCATAACCACAAACATATATACTACCAGAAGTATCTTGACAATTATCATAGCTTCTTACAAAAACAGATAAAGCATGACCAGATGGAATATCATCGGCATTATTTTGATTAATTGCACTTATAGGTATTTCATGATTGCAACTGTGAAATACTATTAAAAATCCAACAAAAATTGCAAATAAAGTGAGTGTTCTTTTTAGATTTCTCACCTTATTGCTACTTTTTATTTACTATATAAGTTTATTTAATATATAACATTTTATTGAAAAATACAACTTAATCAATATTATTTTTTTTGCTTTAGAACATTTGTAAAAAATCAAAGCGCATTATTTCTCATAATTCATTATTATTCCTTCCCCACCTGCGACCCGCCCGGAATATGCATAGGATTTTGTTCAATATTAATTTTTTTTATATAAAAAAAATCTTGAAAATAAAAAATGTCAATGTTGCAATAATAAGAAATAAAGGTATAAAAATCAAAATAAGCTTTCCGAATACACGTCCGGATTCGAATCTCTCAGAGCCATTTTCATCTCTATATGTGTAGACCCTGCCCCGGCGATAATATCCCGCACCTGTAATGTAATCACTTGTTCCAATTGTGAGAGAACCCTGCTTATAAACTTTAAAGAGTTCTAATACTTTTATTGTAAGTCCGGGCATTGCGGAAATAAATAATGTCGGGATTATAAATCCTAGAAAAATTCCAGCAGAAAGAAAAATTACTATCATATTTTATATAATTAAAATTTTTATTTTTTAATTTTATTCCGGATATCCTCGGGGACGGATTTCCAAATAACACTGTATAATTTATCCAATAAAGCTTCATATTTNAGTTCGGGATACGTGGGAATGCTTTTCAATAATATGGATTCACTTCCATCATTTCCTTTATTAAATCCGAATATTTGTAAACTCTCCGAATGTCCGCCGTCAGGTATTTCTTCATTCGGTCGAGTTTTAATATCGAGATTTAAAACGTCGCTATCTTTAACTGCTTTTTTCAGCTTCTTAAGATTTTTATGACCGAGTTCGAATGAATATTTATCAGTGTTTTTTTTCGTTGATTCATAACCTCCGATATATACCAGTTCCCCTTTTCCATCACTGTTAATTGAAATAGTATAAGAATAATGATATGGAGGCGGTAATGAACCAATATTAAAATAATATTCGAGATTTGACCACTTACTTTGCGCTTGCACTCCGTAAGAGGAAAAATGGAAAACGGAAAAAAGAACAATAGCAAAAATAATTTTGTTTAAAACTTTTAATCCGTCCATAATTATTCGATTAAGTTGATACTATCTTAAGAAATAATTTTAACATATTCAATTCTAAATCAATTCATAATTTAGCAAACTCCTTTTTATCTATGCACACGACAGTAGAATTAAAAACTACAGAAGTCTGAATTTATAAGAAAAAAACAGCTATAATGATATTAATATTTAATAAAGTAAGACTTTTGTAGTTTCTATTCTATA
>JGI20214J51088_10001076_pt1 | contig 18572 bp, 16 predicted proteins | sample WetSurMetagenome_FD_51088 | JGI IMG/M metagenome (IMG submission 51088) | reverse complement strand
TTTTTTTAATATTTATATTTCTGACTGTAATCAATATTAGAATCATCGCTTTATATTTTACATCAAAAGTAAGAGCGATTCGTAAATCATCAGAACATAATAAATAATCATGTGTTTGTTTAAGTTTCCTTCTTTAAAAACATATCCTTAAAACAGCATGGTTTTTTGTGCGAAATCAAATGATAAAGAAGAAAAAGATGAGGATTTTTAGTATCACATTAGATGTCGTAATATCGGGAACGCATGTGGGAATCGTTCAAAGAGTCTCCCCCAGAAGGATAGGAATGGGATTTTATACGTAGAAGGCATGGTGACCGCGAGGGTTCCCCAGTCGCTTTCATTGTTTGATGTGTCATAGATTTTTGCTCGAATGGTGAAGGTGCCGTCATAGGACCAGGAATGGGATTGGACAAAGATGGTTCCATTGGGTTTGTTGCCGCCACCACAGGTCCAACAGATATAAGTGGTATTTCCCGCCCCTGTGCCACCCCAATCGATTCTGATTGCTGTCAGATCGTCCATATCCGGGTCGGTAAGAAGGAAATTGTAGTCGTAGAATTTACCGCTTTTTCCGTTGGTTGGTCCGGTGATGACAGGTGGATTCGGGTTGTGGTTCTCCATCATCATCGTCGAAGTGTTCTTAGTTACAGTGATTAAAGCACAGGATGTCTGACTGATTACGATCATTATCAAAAATAAGATGCTACCTATTTTTCCTAAGGTTCTTTTCATATCTATCCCCATGTAATAATTAAGTTACGAAGAATTATATAATAGTATCGGAGAATCGTTCGCATGATACTACGCCTGTTTTTTTGATGCGAGAAACGACCTTTCTTCATATTTTAAAGATAATATTTAAATGCTCCACCGTTATTAAAATTATAAGGATAGAGGGATATTGTCGATGAAAATGAAAGCATTCTTAATAAAAGGAATATGCTTTGGGATTATTTCGATACTGACTCTTTTGAATAGCGCTGCTTTTGTTCAACCCCAAAAAATCATTTCTGATAAAAAGGATATTATCGAAGAAAAAAACATGCTTATCACCATGACTCCAACAATATCTTATATACCGTCCTCAAATGGATTACCCACAGAAGGTCAATGGAAATATGATACGAGGATAGGGGACGTCAACAACGACGGCCATCTTGATATCATTAGGCTTCGAGGCCATGATGATTTCAATCCCCCTGATAAAGGGTTTCAAATCTGGCTTGGTGATGGAACAGGGAACTGGAACAAAACCGCTATCCCAAATGGAGACTTTGGGTACGGTGGCACGGCTATTGGTGACTTCAACAACGATGGATATCTTGACGCAGCCTATGGGGTGCATCATAACGAAGACCACCCGCTTATCGGTGCCTGGTTAGGAAATGGTGGCATAAGTTTCACTGAGCACTCCTCTGGTCTTGCAACCGACGGAGAAACATGGGGGATGGCTCCATTGGATTTTGCGGATTTTAATAACGATGGCTGGTTAGATCTTGGCGTTGGATCGTTCGGGTGTTGTAATGGGATTCGTGTCTATGAGAGCATCAACGGAGGGGAAAACTGGGTTTCTCGATCCACCGGTCTTCCTCATAATGATGAAAGCCCAAACGCAGGAGATCGGTTTGTATGGGAAGATATTAACCGGGATGGTTTTTTAGATGTTTTAATGTTCATGCAGATGTCCATTTCAGGAGAGGAACACCTTATCTGGTTGGGGGATGGAGCAGGAAATTGGACTACCAATGACTTCGGACTCCCTTTTACCTTTCTCTGGGGCCCCTATGGGTTGGATACCGGGGATGTCAATAATGACGGATGGTCTGATATCATGTTTATAAAAACCCTCGGTAGTGCAGAAGTCCCTGTNGTCTATCTTTTTAATGGAACTGGTTGGATTGAAGCATCCATTGGTCTTCCAAATACCCAGACATTTGGCCCTCTAGCATTTGGCGATCTAAACAACGATGGAAATCTTGATTTGGTTGGTTTAGAGGGATATCTGATGGGCTCATGGCCTAATGAAGCGGAATACACTGATGTTCATATTTGGCTAGGAGATGGGACGGGACAGTGGACCCAATTAGATGAAATTGCCACTGAAATTCCTGGATGGCCTGAATCAGTAACCCTTGCAGATATCGACCATAACAACTATCTTGACATCATCATCTCATCAGATCAAGACGACTATGAACCTGGTGGGATCCGTGTCTATAAGAATACAAATCCAGCGGACCAATTAGGTATAACAATGCGACAACCGCTCGGAGGTCAAGTATTCAGAAAGGGAGGAATCCAAAAAATATATTGGACATCTTCCATCCCAAGCGGGACCGGAACGGTGAGCCTTCAATATTCACTGACTGGAAACCAAGGACCATGGTACCCGATTGTTGAAAACATCACTGATGCGAACTACTATCAATGGACCGTACCCAATGTGAATTCAAATACGGTATACATCAAAGCGACCCTTTATTGGAACGAAGAGAGCGCTTCTACTGTTTCTCTAAAACCTTTTACCATCATAGGGCAAAACACGCCACCGAACATACCGGTTTTCATAGGACCAACCAGTGGAAAGCCCAATGAACAGTACGAATATACGATTAACGCAATCGATCCTGATGGTGACATGATCTCCTATCTCATCGATTGGGGAGACGGATCAACGAGCGGATGGGTCGGTCCATTTCCGTCTGGCTCCCCAGTAACCTTGAACCATTCATGGGAGACGCCAAAAACCTATCTGGTCAAAGGAAAAGCAAAAGATGCTAATGAGGTGGAAAGCAGTTGGTCAGCAACTCTCCTGGTGAATATTTCAATTTCATCTATTGATATATCAATAAAAGGAGGACTTGGTATCAGCATTGTTCTGAAAAACACGGGAAACGAAGACTTAATCCACATCCCCTGGAGCGTAACTCTGGATGGTGGCCTCATCATCATTGGTAAAACAAATAGCGGGATACTCGCCCAGCTTAAAGAAGGAGAACAAAAAACGATTCAAATCAAGATCTTAGGATTTGGCTCGCCTATCATTTCAATCCGAGTGCAGGATACCTTGAAGAACGCAACCGGGATGGTTTTTTTCTTTTTTATCTTCGGGGTAAAATAACGCTCCACCGCNAGAAAACCAATCCGGGAAAGACTAGTAAAAAATTATCGCAAGGTATTCAACTCGGCGATTAGTTTTTCTAACGCTCTTCCGCGATGTGAAAATTTATTTTTTTTATCAATAGTCATTTCTCCAAATGTTTTTTCTTCGCCGTTTGGNATAAAGATAGGATCATAACCAAATCCGTTCTTACCCTGTTGTTTCTGTGAAATCGTCCCATTACATTCCCCGGTAACGATTATCGGTTTTTTCCCTGGCTCGTAATAGGCGTACACCGAGCGGAACACTGCTTTTCTGTTGTCAGCCTCCTGAAGTAATCGTAGTATCCCGGGTAAACCTATAGTAAAAAACACATATTTTGAGTACACCCCAGGGAATCCCTCAAGGGCATCAATAAAGAGCCCTGCATCCTCAAGCATAAATGCCTCGTCAAACCTATCCTGGATATAGGTTATTCCCCATGTTGCGACTTCCTCGAGAGAATCTGTTTGAAGTTCAGGGTACCCAAGGTCCTTTTGCACNACAGCATACCCTAGGGGTCGAAGTTTTTTTGTCGCTTCTTGTAATTTTCCTTTGTTACTGGTGATAAAATACAATGTTTTCATGTAAAACCTTCATTGGTTTATTTATCGTAAATAACGAAGATCTGAAGAACATCTGCCTATTTAATTATTGCAGGTATTCTAACCCAGGATTATCTTTTGATGCTTTTCGTTATATATTTTTTGTTTTTCATTAAATTTTTTTGGGATTATGTGTTCTCGCATATCGAATATAACAATATCTGCTATAAAACTAAAGTTCTTTCAAAAGAGTATACTTTTTAAGGATATAGTGGTTGTAAAATTCTAATTCCAGATGATGAATATGCCAAAAATAAGTAAAGAGCAGTTAGATAAAGATGAAATAAAGATCATTACGGAGCTTCAGCAATACTCAAATAAAAGTATCGACATCATCGCAGAGCATTGTGGTTTCTCAAGACAAAAAGTATGGAAAACCATAAAAAAAATGGAAGAAAAAAATCTGATCTGGGGATACACCACTATCGTTGATGAACAACAGCAAGGTCTTCAAAAATTTATTTTGCTTCTGAAACGATCAATGAAGCTATTGGATACAAAAACTGTTGATGATATCGCATTGAGTCGATTACAAAAGGATTATGATGAGGTGGGTATAACCATTGAGAGTAGTTACTACATCCATGGGGAGTACGACTGGGTTTTAATTTTTACAGCCAATGATTTAAAACATGCAAAAAAATTAAGCACTTTATTGATGAAGAGGTATCCTGGGGTGATCGCAAAGGTAAACCTCATGCAGATACTGCACTCCCAACGGGAACACAATATCCGCAATCCTAATCCAACAACACTAAGGGATTTTCTATAATCTCCTCTATTCTCCTTTTTTTATCGATACCTGCCCCGCTGGATGATATCCTCAATCTTTTTCATGACGGCAGATGCATCCCCGGAAAACTGCTTTTTGTATCCTTCGATCACATAACTAAAACACTGCGCATATTTTGAATGAGTGGACTCGAAGGCTTCCATAAGCACGTGCAAGTCAACGCCTTTTGCTTCAGTTTCACTGTTTTTACATCCGAGCCCAAAATCAATAAAATGAACTCGATCATCGAGCAAAATCATGTTTGACGTGGTGATATCACCATGGATGATGTCATGGTTATGTAGTCGTGCGATGCTCTCGCCTATCTTTAGGCAGAGTTGTTTTCGTTCTGCATCTTTTAATGAATTCAGGATATCTTTCACACGGTCACCTGCCAGGTATTCCATGGTGATGATCCCTTTAGCTAGATCGACATCGTAGAGGAGCGGGACCGAAACACCATAGGACCGTGATTCGGCGATAAGCTTTGCTTCTTCTTTAGTCCGTGACGCGATAAGCTGAGTGTCTATATCCTTAATCCGATAGACTTTTTTTACACGCTTTTTTTGAACCACGGTTCGTCCCATATATTTTGACAAGCAGATTTCTGCTTCTGCACCACGGTAGAGGATTTTCTCATCCACGCCAGGTCACCTCCACCATATCGGTTCTGAACCGCTGGTTAATGACGCTGTCATCGATGCTCATCCGCAGACCACTGTTATACATCAGGAATCCAAGCCATGCGATCATCGCGCCATTATCGACACAAACGGCTCTTGCTGGCACAAAAAATTTTGCACCACGATCCCTGGCCATAGTCTCGATCATTTCTCGAAGTCGTCTATTTGATGCAACACCACCACCAAGGAGGATTTCTTGTTTTTCTGTATGTGCCATCGCTCGCTCAGTCACCTCAGTGAGCATCGCAAAAGTCGTCTCTTGCATCGAGTAGCAGACATCCTCCATTTGTGCTCTATTCTTCACGTAGTTTTCCGCACAGGTCAGAAGACCAGAAAACGCGATATCCATTCCTTTAATAGAATAGGGGAGTGGTAAATAGTGTGTGCCTTGTTTTGCAAGTTCTTCTATTTTCGGTCCGCAGGGAAACCCTAGGCCGCAAGTTCTTCCGAATTTATCCAGACAATTACCAATACCAACATCAAGTGTTTCTCCAAAGACACGGTATTTACCTTCTGCAAAGGCGATGACCTGGGTGTTCGCACCAGAGACATACAACAACACCGGATCAGTGCATCCAGTCACCGTGCCTCGACCGATCTCGAGATGTGCGACGCAATGGTTCACACCCATCAGTGGTTTTTCAAGAGTGAGTGCCAGTGCACGGGCGGCGGTTGCTGCGGTGCGAAGACAAGGACCAAGACCTGGACCTTGAGAAAATGAGAGGAGATCAATATCAGCAAAATCAATGTCTGCCGTCTGCACTGAGTCATGGATAAGATCTGCGATGTAGGTGGCATGATGATTTGCAGCTTCCCGAGGATGAATCCCGCCTTTCTCAGGCTGATAGGCCTTGATGAGATTAGAAAGAATCCTGCAGCTCCCTTTTACGTCTTTGATGATACCGACGCCGATGGAATGAGCAGTTCCTTCAATACCAAGACAAATCATTACCAGGAGGTATTAGGAGTAGTATAAAATACGTTTGGTTCAGAGGAGCGGACGGTTTATTTCTTGACGCTGACTTCTTCTTCATAAAGATAGATATAACCCTTTTTTATCAACACCAGAATAACGCTGATGATTCCAAGGACGATGCTGATAATAAGAAGGATGATAAACCAGGGAAAATCAGAAAAGAAATTTTTTTGCGGGACGATCGGCTCAATATACGGTTGGATCTGCCCTATCGATGGAGCATAAAGATATTCCCATCGTCCATCACTATCACCATCAATCAAAAATACGTTGCCGCCTTTCCATTTGATATCATTCGACGCCCCGCTTNAAGGATCATAGAAGCTGCCATTATACTTTGATGTATATATGATTTGATAATGAACAGCATCAATGACAAGAAGATCGATGGATACTCCATTGTCCTCCGATGTGTTCTTCATGATCACCTGGACAGGATCGGACCACANTGATTCAAGGCCGTACTGGTTTTTGGCTTGAGCACNTAACACATACACCCCAGGTTTTTCCCATGCAAAGGAAAGATATGCACTAGAGCCCGAGGGAACATACGCGGTCCATTCTGACGGATTTCCATTGCCAAAATCAAATCGATAGCAGACCAGATATTCATGAGGGTCGGTCGCCAGTGCCGAGTAGGTATAGGCATTGCCAACGATACCCTGGATTTTTCCTGTATAAAGAACCGGTCTGTTTGGAAAATCTTCACTCGAATACGTATTAATCTCGATGATCATCGCATCCGACCATATACCATACGAGACTGTTTCGCTTTTAAATTTCACATGTAATTGATAACTCCCTGGCGCACTCCACTGATGTGTTTGAACAATGGATGTCTTGTTGGCTTCAAGCGTCAACCATGANGTATTTGTACCATCACCCCAATCGAACATCCAGGATGAATCCGGGTTCATCGTCACGATTACATATTGATAATCAATTCCAACAAACCCAAATGTTGTACCGGTTGGTGTCGATGGTATAAACATCGGAGTCTTTGACAATGCTGTAGGTGATATACTNGGAACCGTAAAAATCATCATTGGAACAAGAATAAATACAAANGCTACCTTAGATATGAAACGATAAGCGTCCTTGTTGCCTCTACATACATGCGTTTTTNTTATGCTGTGCATCCCGTAATCCATTAAAAAAATCATATTTTATGTATATATACTTTGTTGGCATGTATCTGTTTTGTTATTTATTTACTGATGCCGATGTCTACAGCGAGTTCATCGATCATCCATTTTTTCAGCAGGATACCTGAAGGTTTATCGACAAACGCAACAGTTTTTGATCGTGTTTCTTGCTTGATATGGTCCTTCCAATCTCCTAGTGCATCTCTTTTGACCGCATCTAAAGCGACTTCTGTAACGATCCGATCCTCGACATCAAGGTTGAGTTCTTTGCGCATGGACTGTATCCGTCTGATGAGTTCCCGTGCCAGGCCTTCTGCTTCTAATGCGGGGGTCACGGTCGTCTCTAAGAACAAGACGATATCTTGTACGGTCGCTTTTGCAAACTGTTCTTTTTCATGCTCAACGATCTCAAAATCATCAGCAGTCAAGGTAATCTTCTCGTCACCAACAGAGAGAATCACATCTTTTTTCTTTTGCAGCTGTTCATAGAGTAGATGTTTATCCATTGGCTCAAGAGCTTGCGCGATATTCTTTGCTTTTTCCTTGTATTTAGGTCCTAAATGAGAATACTTTGGCTTAACGGTCTTAGTCATAAACGAGGTGGTGTTCCGTGCGTAACTGATGGTTTTCACATTGAGTTCTTCTTTGACCAGTTCAAGTAACGGTTTTGTTGATTTTTCGATTTCCTTGGAACATACGATTGATGCGGAGGGTAATGGGAGTCTTCCTTTGATGTTGATCTTCGAGCGTAGAGCTCGACCAGACTCGACCAGCGCTCTAATCTGCTCCATTCCTTCATCTAGCTCCTCATCGATTNCTTTTTCATCAACTGTCAGATAGTCACAGAGATGCACGCTTTCAGGCATCTTTGATGTTTTTAGATTCTGATATATCTCTTCGGTGATAAACGGGATGAAAGGAGCAAGGATTTGAGATAACCCGACAAAGATCTCATACATGGTGTGATATCCGCAGAGCTTGTCATCGGTTTTTTCTTCAACCCAGAGTCTTTTACGGGAACGCCTCAGATACCAGTTGCTGAAATCATCGATGACGAAACTTTCGATGGCACGAGCAGCCTTATGGGTCTCGAAAGTCTTCATATATCCGTTGATCTCTCGCACTAACTTGTTGAACCGACTCCAGATCCATTGATCAAGTAGCCCTCTTTTCAACCTAGAGATTCGTCCAATCTGTGGATCGAATTTGTCAAGCACCGCATACGTTGCGAAGAAATTATAGGAATTCCAAAACGTCAGTAAGAACTTCCCGAGCGTATCTTTTACCGCCTCTTCATAGAACCGGGTGGACATCCATGGTGCATTTGCAGAAACAAGGTACCAGCGTAACGCATCAGCCCCTTCATGGTCAAGGATGATGGTCGGGTCCACATAGTTCTTTTTGCTTTTGCTCATCTTCTGATTGTCTTTATCGAGGACCAGCCCAAGGGTGAGGACGGTTTTATATGGGTTTTTATCAAAGAGGAACGTGGAGATCGCAAGCAGAGAATAGAACCATCCGCGTGTCTGATCAAGTGCCTCGCTGATGAAATCTATTGGGAAGTTTTCATAGAAGAGTTCTTTGTTTTCAAATGGGTAATGCCATTGGGCGAAAAACGATGAGCCTGAGTCATACCAGCAGTCGATGACTTCTTTTTCTCGTATCATCCGTGTCTGGCATTTCGGACAGTGTACCACCAGTTCGTCGACAAAGGGTTTATGTAAATCATAGTTGTCCGGAAAAGAGTCGCTCAGGTCGCGGAGTTCTTTGACGCTGCCGACACAGAGGACATGCTGGCATTTTTTATTGGTACACGTCCAGATCGGCAAAGGTGTCCCCCAGTAGCGATCCCGTGAGAGCGCCCAGTCTTTGACTTCGCGGATAAAATCACCAAATCGTCCTTGCTGCAGGTGCGGCGGGAACCAAGCGATTTGATTGTTGTTTTTCACCAGGGATTCTTGGACTTTTGACATCGCGATGAACCAGGACTCCATCGCATAATACAACAAGGGTGAATCGCATCGCCAGCAGAACGGGTACTCATGCGTATGTTTTTTTGTCCCAGCCAGTATGCCTCGTTCATCGAGATATTGTATGATGCTGGGGTCTGCGTCTTTTACAAACTGTCCATGCCACAATGTTACTTCTTCAGGGAATGTTCCGTCTAGTTTCACGAGTTGAACGACAGGCAGATCGTAGGTGCGTCCAATGTTATAATCGTCTTCACCAAACGCAGGAGCAATATGGACGATGCCGGTGCCGTCTTCCATGGTGACGAAATCAGCAATTACGACATACCATGCTTTCTTGTCAGGGACGGCATAGGAGAAGAGTGGTTCGTACTCCTTATGTTCCAGCTCTTTGCCGGTAAACCGATCAAGTATTTCATACTCCTGACCTTTGAGCAGGATTGCAGCACGTTGTTCTGCAAGAATGAGGATTTCTCCATTCGTCCGTATTTTGATGTACGGTTCCTTCGGATGAACCGCGAGTGCTACATTTGATATCAACGTCCAGGGGGTCGTCGTCCATGCAAGGAAATATCCTTCGTCGTTTTTTATTTTGAATTTGACAAAGATCGATGGATCCTCGACGACTTTGTATCCTTGGGAAATTTCATGGGATGACAGAGCAGTACCACAGCGCGGACAATACGGTACGACCTTATGACCGCGATACAGAAGTTTTTTGTTCCAAGCCTGCTGTAGCGACCACCAGACTGATTCGATGTACTCGTTCTTCAGGGTGATATATGGGTTGTCCATATCAAGCCAAAAAGCGATACGATGGGTCATTTCAACCCAGGCGTGCTCATAACGGAAGACGCTTTTTTTGCATTCTTCGTTAAACTTTTTGACGCCATAGGTTTCTATGGCTTGCTTATCTTCAAGGCCTAGTTTTTTTTCTACTTCGATTTCAACGGGTAAGCCATGGGTGTCCCATCCTGCTTTACGCAGGATATAATGCCCGTTCATTGTTTCATAGCGGAGGATTAAATCTTTCATGACTCTGGTGAGGACGTGACCAGGATGAGGAAGTCCATTGGCAGTGGGTGGTCCTTCTAAAAACACGTAGGGTGGACATCCTTTTCGTTGTTCAATGGATTTTTTGAAAATGTTGTTTTCTTTCCAGAATTTTTGTATACGCTCTTCTACTTCCTTTGGATTGTATTTCTGTTGTGGAGATTGAATCATTGGTATGCACCATATGAGGATTGATGTTCAGGTTGTCAGGTAATGGCACAACGATGTTAAAACCGTTTCCCTTCGAATGTTTGCTAATAATTCTTTGGATTGTTTGATTTCATTATCTCTCGTAAAAGACAGGTCGCGTAACATCCTTTTTGTAGTTCGAAACGCAATGTAAGAGCCTGATGTTCCTTAAATAATTCATCAGTGTGTAAGGTCCACTCCAGTGAAGGCATCAGAGCGAGCAGCGCACGTCTCGATCCCGAGGATGAAAGAAAAGGTATTTCTGGGATGATAAAGTCGCGCAGGTCGATTTTTTCAGCATCGATCACCGCATGTTCGATTTCCCCCATTTCGCCATCTGCAAACACGGTATCACATCCGACGAGCAGACCGGTAACAACCGCTTTTTTTTTGGAAATCTGCCTGTTGACTTTATCAATGTTTGATGCAGTGACAGGGATAGTTTCGTTGGTCACAATGGTCTTTCTCACAGGAAAGATGACGTCTCCGACTATAGCCTGATGAATCGGGATTTTCCGCCGGAGACGTTCACTGAGTATTTTATTAAATAAGATGGATTCATAGGCATTTACGAACATCAGGAGTAGGTTCTTTGGAAGCTCTTTGAAAGCACCGGTGAAATCCTTTGGATTCTGTATTAATTTATTGAGCATCGCTTTTTCGAAATTCAACGAATCAGGGTACGAATGGAATGCTTTTCCATAATCTCTGGTTTTTTCTAGCTCCGCTCGTAACGCAAAGGTCGTTTCGTTTTCCCCAACCATCGGATGGGCAACATAGGTCATCGCGGCTTTTTCGAAATCTCCCTGAACAATATATTTTCCTACAAGATGGGTTATCGGCCGAATGATGCCAAATCGTTGGATTCCATAAAAATTTGGAAAACCACCCCATGAGTTAAAAGGGGAAACAAGCGTCTTGATTTGTTCTGGGACGATCGCTTCTTCGATATTGCGGACTGTTATTTCAAAGCGATTCCCTAATAAATCCCCTATTCGCACTGGGACATCGGATTGGTAGATATTTTCAATGACGACATCTTTGATATTCAGACGGGATAATTGTTCAGATGAAACATGGTCAAATGACATCAGCTGGGTAGTCCAGGCTCGTTTATCTTTGGTCCCAGCAAAACTTACTCGCCTCTGCGAAAAATGTAATCGATCTGCGATTTCATTTACAAGAGTGTGGGTTTCCCAGTTTCGACAGGAGACCTCAGCAATCGTGAAATTCCCCGCTTCTTTCTCAGGTGGCCGCAAGAACAACTCAGTAACATGAAAATCATCGATGCGTACACGGATTTTCCCCCCAATTCCAGGTTGATTCGTGTAGTACGTATCAATACCAATCTCATGCTCAAAATCAGGGGTTTTCATCGATGTACTGCTCGGTTATTTCTCAAAATTCTTTCCGAATTGTTTGATCTCTTCTTCGAGGTATTTCACTGCTTTCTTCAACACCTCTTCAGGGGATCCTTTTTTGACTCGGATGAACAACCGTTTTTTAGGATTGAGTGGACTGTCTGCCATACAAGCAGCATACTCAACATCATCATTTTGAAGTAAGATATGGGTGATGGGATGAAGAATGGTTTCGTCTTCCCCTATGATTTCTAGTTCGAGTTCGGTTTTTGTTTTTCGTATGGTTTTTAACTCCATATTTTCACTGTTCCTCTTTAAGTATTTCCCCTCATAATTTTTCTAAGTCAAGTGCTCCGTAGTCGTCTGCGATGCGGCGGTACTCTTTGTTGCCACAGTTCTCACATTCCAGGCCATGGCTTTTTTTCACCAGAGCATGTCTGCATTTCGAACAGAGGGCTTTAATAGCCCCTAACCCTCGATCTTTTGTTTCAAGCTGTACGCTAGGTTTTACCTGGATTACTTTTGCACGAATGTAATCCTCGGCTTTGTATTCAGATGATGCTTCTTTGATGAATCCTTGAGCGATTTCNTTGACATGGATGGTTGCATCGGTATCACTGGAGATGGACCTGCTTTTTCCGGCGACATGNTTCACTTCAACGATAATCATTTTTTCTTTGGCCATAGCAACTCTTCCGATCACTATGTCCCCTTTCGATAGTATTACAGGGGTACTGGTGGCAGGTTTTACCTCAGCGGTGCGATGTTTTTCATTGATCACGTAGGTTCCTATTCGTGATGCTCGTATAATTCCATCTTCTTCGAACGTGCCGTCTCCGGGCAAGAGTTCTTCAGAGGTGGAGAGTTGATCGCCAGGGAAGACTAATTTATGTTTCATGTTTTCTCACAAATCCAAGTAGGCAAGCTAATCTACGTTTTAAAGGTTATGGTTAGGATACCCTCCTGATGTGGAATTGTTAGTATTGGAGTAAAAAGGGTTATAAATGGCGTGCTTATTTCGATTTTCCTAGTTAACCTGTTTAATGCTAGGTGAAAATTATGTCACGGAAGCCAGCGAGAATGATTCGTGCTGTAAGAGGCCAGGCAACAACAAGACGAGAATATATGGGTGGTGTTCCTGCATCCCGTCTTACACAATTTGTCATCGGTAATAAAACTGCGAAGTTTCCGATTCAATTGTCATTAACAACAAATGAGAAATGCCAGTTACGACATAATGCGTTAGAAGCAGCTCGTATCTCTGCCAACAAAGCTCTTGAGAAAAATATTGGTTCTGCGAACTACTGTTTACACATCCGAGTCTATCCCCATATNGTTATTCGTGAAAACAAACAAGCAACGGGGGCAGGAGCGGACCGTGTCTCACAGGGAATGCGACGAGCATACGGCAAACCGGTCGGGACTGCTGCGCGGGTGAAAATGAATCAAATTTTAATGACGCTTGATACAACAGAACAGTTCTTAGCCCCAGCACGAAACGCCTTATGGAAAGCTTCGATGAAACTATCTCCATCCTGTACGATTAACGTCATAAAAGGTGCAGAGCTTCTTCATTAAAACTTTTTTTTAAAAATATTTGATGACAAAAGGGATAAGGATTAATCCGAGGATTAGTAAGGATATCGCTAGTGAGACGTTTTTTACGATCTTTTCTTTTGTTTCTTCGTTGATCCCTTTTTTCAGTCGTAGGATGATTGCTCGTACTCCATCGTTGAAGAGGAAGCCTCCATCGAGTGGTACCATAGGAAGAACATTGAACAGAGAGACTGCAAGGTTCAGCCAGAAAATCCAGTAAATCGCATTGATGATAATCCAAAAAAGAGGAACAGGAAGGACACCTAGTGGTCCGGTGATGATATATGAGCTGGTGAAGGGGGAGATGATGGGGTTGTACCCAGCGAAGTACCCAAGTAATGGAAGGCTGTAGAACGTGAGTAACCCACGTGGAAAATCAAAAAANGGGTTTTTCAAGATAGCCAGATATTCTTTATAGACGGAGTCGCGGAGCAGTGATTGAACGCCAAGATATCCTTTTCCTTTGTAGGATTCATTGTTTACATAGATGGTGGATCGTTTTGCGTATTCGACGTATTTATCTTCAAGTGTCACTTGTGCGCTATGCAGAGTACCGTTCANCATATATGTAATGTTGATGGTCTGATTGGCTTTGGTGTTATTCCATGCGTTGAAAAACTCGTCGCCTGTTTGTATCGTGGTGTCATTGAAGGTGGTGATGATAGCACTTGTTTGAAGGCCGATGTGTGACGCAGGAGAGCCAGCATCTACGGTAAAAACAATCGCACCCTCAGAGGCTGGTTGCACTGCTGACATGAACACACCTGAGAACAATAGGACACTAAAGAGGACGACAACGAAGTTTGCTGCTGGACCAGCAGAATAAATCCTCATTCGCGACAAAATAGATGCTTTTTTTACCTCTTCATCATCAGGCTCGCAGAACGCCCCAATAGGGACAATCAGATACAGGATCCCGAGTGATTTAACTTTGAGTTTATCAGCCAAGGCAAGAATCCCGTGGGAAAACTCGTGAACGACAATCGCGACGACCAGACCAAGAAGAACATACCCGAGGTATTCAATGGGAAGGATCGGGTTGATCCCCGGGATGACTAACGCAACCTCAGGTCCAGGTAAAGCGTTTCGTTGCGCAGGGGTAAATCCAAAAACCAACCACACCGTCATAATCATCAACGCAGTCATCAACACCATAGTTACGAAACAAAAAATAATGCTTGCGTTACCATAATATTTCCAGAACCGGACATGTTTCGCACGGTTCTTCAGAAACTGTATTCCTTTTTCGGTTCGCCACATCAGTGCAGGGCCATAAAAAGAGATATTATGTTTTTTAAGAATACCTTTTTTATAAAAAAGAAAAACAATTCCAGCGTAAGTTGCGATGATTATAGCAAAAATCAGGATGCTTTCAATAATTGACATGGTTCCTTCCGCAGAATACATTTACAGTTTTTAAAGTAATGGTAAAAAGTTTATTTCGCATGATTCTTTAGCATTTTCTGTGTTTGTTCTTCGATATCGACTTCGTAGACTTCATTGATGAACTCTTCTTTGATGTAGTGATAGCTGACCGCCCCGATAAAGACGATGATGATACCAACCGCGATATATCCCCAGAAAGACAGGGTATAGAATGGGTCGATTAAAAAACCTCGGTCGTTACGGAATTCCCAGATGACTTGACCGAAGGTATCAAAGAGAATGGAACCGACAAACCCAAATGCAAACAAGGAAAATGGAACGAACCAGTATGACCAAAGAATCTTTTTTTCTCTAATGTAAATGTCTGTTACTCGCCCAAACGCGGCAAGCAAGCCTGCGGCAACAATCCCCCAGGTGATCGCGGCAAGAAATTTAAGGATCAGGACGTCCAGGTTCCGCTGATATTGATTAAAGGTGTTGTTATAGGCATAAAACATACTAACTGAGATGATCACAATGGAAATAATGAAGGTATAAAACGATGGTCTTCCGGTGAGTAGGCCTGCTCTGAATTCATGCCAGATGACTGCGACTTTTTTCTCAGAGTTAAACGTCCGAATCAACAGATAAATCCCAAGGGTGAATAAAATAGCGCCAAATCCGCTTGCAGCCATCCCAAAGATAGCAAAGATGGCCCAGACGATTAAAATTAAAGCAATGGGTAAGAAAAATTGTTTTTTTACTTTATCTTCATCAAGGAGTTTGATAATCCGATAATACGTATCCTCAAGTTGCTTGCTTTGTTTTACATTCACTCGTTGAACAGACGTGATCTTCAACCGGGATTGGATGATGGGAAGGATATGTTCATCTTCGGCGCCATCACTGATTAGGATTGCATCCTCAGCGTTAGTTTCCTTAATGACGGCGTCAAGCTGTTCAGATAATTTCTGATCTGATTTTACTCCAACGTTGATGTCCCCGCACAAGGTTGCTATCTCGATTTCTTTTCCTTCTTTTTTTAAGGACTCGTAAATTGAAATAGCAAAAAAAACCGCGTTTAAATCTGAGTCTTCCGCATCCGCTATCCCAAGTTTGTTTGCGGCATCTAAATTGTTCTGTACTCCTACGATCGGGCTTTTAACCTGAGCTTTTCTACCAAAATCATCGTCACGATCAATATTCAGGATCAGGGTTTTCGTCATCGTTTTCAAAAATAATAACATTTACCGTATTTAAAGTTTTATTAAACCTGACCTTGCTTTCACATGTGCCACCAAAATCAAATATACCTCCATTCCATTCCCTTGCCTATATGCCGCTTGTGACCTTCAAATATAATGACTTCATCAATCTGCTAGGCTATAAAATTCCAAAGGAAACACTCATCGAAAAACTTCCAATGATCGGTGGTGATTTCAGTCATGAGGTAAACGATGAGATAAACATCGAGTTCTTCCCCAACAGACCGGATCTTACCTCGGTCGAGGGTATCGCCCGAGCGTCACGTGCGTTTTTCGAATTTAAAACAGGATTGCAAACCTATGAGATAGCGACTTCAGATGTGTTATTAACTGTTGATCCTTCAGTAAAAAAAATAAGACCATATGTCACCACGGCTGTCGTAAAAAATGTCGTCATGACAGATGAGCTAATCACATCCCTCATGGGACTGCAGGAGAAACTGCATGTCGGTTTAGGGAGGAACAGACGAAAAGTAGCTATTGGTGTGCATAACGCAGAGCCGGTGACACCACCGTTCGTTTACAAGGCAGTCGACCCTGATGCTGTGTCGTTTGTGCCACTTGCAAAAGACGAACCAATGACTCTGCGGGAGATATTGATTAAACATGAGAAAGGCGTTGATTATGCCCATCTGCTCACGAATTACGATAAATATCCGCTGATTGTTGATGCAAATAATAATGTCCTGTCATTCCCGCCTATTATAAACGGGAGTTTAACAGAGGTAACACCTTACACAAAGGAGATTTTTATTGATGTCACAGGGACCGATAAAAAAGCTATTAACTATGCTCTGAACATCGTAACAGCCGCGCTTGCCGAACGAGGCGGAAAGATCTACCGAACTACGGTACTAGATGAGGGAAAGAAAATATTTTCCCCTGATTTTACCCCCCTAAAACAGAAACTATCTGTAGCCTTTGTCAATAGGATACTTGGGACAGCACTACAGGAAAAAGACGTTATACTGTGTTTGAAAAAAATGGGGCATAATGCAATCGATGCAGGGAATGGATCTTTGACAGTGGACATTGCAGCCTGGCGTTCCGATATCCTTCATGAGGTTGATTTGGTTGAAGATGTCGCCGTAGGGTATGGTTTTGATCAATTTGAGACAGATTTTCCCAAAGCATTGACCTTTGGAAGAACGTTGCCGAATCATAACCTTATAGAAGGTTTACGCAGCATTATGATTGGTATTGGATTTAATGAGGTCACCACCTTTGTGATATCAAATCAAGAGGACGAGTTCCAGCGTATGGGGCTTGAAAGAAGGACGATGGTTGAGGTGGAAAATCCTATCGGCGAGGAGTATAGCGGGTTGCGGATGAGTCTGCTGCCATCGCTGTTAAAGCTGCTTCGGGAGAACAGGCATCATCCGTTACCGCAACAGATCTTCGAAGTCGGAATCGTGGTTGATGAACAGGCGAAAAATCGGTATCATCTGGCAGGTCTCAAAATCGATGCGAAAGCCAACTTCACCGAATGTAAGTCTCTCATGGAAGCTGTGTTTCGTGAATGCGGGTGTAAACCAGCAATTAAAGAAAAATCTCATGGTGCTTTTATTGAAGGGCGGTGTGCTGCGGTGATGGGGAAAGAAACAGAGATTGGTGTGTTNGGAGAGCTTCATCCAAAGACGATTCAGGCGTTTCATCTGGAGCATCCGATGATTGCTTTTGAGCTCGCTGCAGATCTTCTGCAGTAAAAGGATACCGTTGAGGAGAGCAATGCAGCCAGAGTATAGATCTACCGCGCAACAAACCTGGGATGCGATTGCAGATAGTTTTGATACGACCAGACAGAAACCTTGGAAATATTGCCTTGATTTTATCTGCTCTTTGAAAAAGACTGATCTGGTCGTTGATATCGGATGTGGGAACGGACGTCATCTCCTGCCTTGTGCTGCGTATTGTTCCCATGTGGTCGGAGTGGATATTTCACCAAAACTGCTGAGAATTATTCAAAAGAAGCTGCAAAGTACAACTCTCAGTAATGTCTCGTTGGTTCATGCTGATGCGGTCCAGATGCCGTTTGCGGATAATCAACTTGATGCAATCCTATTCATCGCATCGTTGCATAATATCCAAGGAAAACAAAACCGCAATACAGCACTTAAGGAGATTGCCCGTGTGTTGAAACCAAATGGTGTCGCCTTGATCAGCGTCTGGTCTCGTTGGCAAGAACGATACTATAAGTATTTCTTGAAGCAATTAATTGTTGATCCAGGAGGATTTGGTGATATCAACGTGTATTGGAGGCAGCATAACCTTAATATCCCACGTTTCTACCATCTGTATAGCAAGGGTGAATTTCTACGAGAATTAAAGGGCGCTGGTTTTCGTATTTCGAACGTTCGACCCCTGAAAATCCATGCGAAACGTTTTCCTGACAACTATTTTGCGGTAGTTCAAAAAAGATAATTATTTAAAACGAGCATTACTCTCAAAAAAAA